>MDTB01155448.1_pt1 | contig 51479 bp, 50 predicted proteins | sample 811161 | NCBI WGS metagenome assembly MDTB01 (sample SAMN05326650, study PRJNA326480) | marine metagenome | isolation source: seawater | place: Mediterranean Sea | collected 2009
AAATTCACCATTTGGATCTCCAACAGTAGTACTGTTTGCAGTTGCAACAGCAATTTCTACAGCTTTATCGTAATTCTTTGAAGATATAAGCATTTTTGTAGGTGCATTACAGGACTGTCCTGAATTTAAAAAACAATGTCCTGCGCCGCCTTTGACAGATTTTTCAAGGTCAGCCACATCATCAAGAATTATATTTGAAGATTTTCCACCAAGTTCTTGATGTACGCGCTTGACTGAACTTGCAGATGCTTGCGCTACAGCAATTCCAGCTCTAGTTGAACCAGTAAATGACATCATAGCTACATCTGGATGCTCTGATAATGCTGCTCCAACAGTAGGTCCATATCCGTTGACTACGTTAAATACTCCATTAGGGACACCCGCTTTATCGAATACTTCTGCTAAAAGCATTGCGCAATATGGAGATATTTCACTAGGTTTAAGAACCATAGTACAACCAGCCGCCAATGCTGCAGAAACTTTCGTTGTAATTTGATTCATTGGCCAGTTCCAAGGAGTTATCATACCAATTACTCCAATGGGCTCTTTTATTAATGTATAGTCTCCTTCAGGTCTTTCAAATTCATAACTCTCTAATGCATCCAAAGTCTCATGAATATTTTTAATTCCAGTCTTCGCTTGCGCAGCTTCAGACAACCAAATTGGCGATCCCATTTCTTTAGAAATTATTTGAACGAAATCATCATATCTAACTTCATATTCTGTAATTATGTTTTTGAGTAATTCTATTCTTTCTGCTTTTGTTGTTTGTTGAAAAGAAGAAAAAGCATCTAATGCAGCACTGACAGCTTTATCAATATCTGCTTTAGTACCAGCAGTAACTTGTCCTATTACTTCCTCATTTGCAGGATTTATAACATCAATTGTTTCGTTTGATTCTGACTTTACCCACTCACCATTTATGTAAAATTTTAAATCATTACTCATTATTAATTCTCCAAGAAATATAACCTAAATTATAACTAAATACTGTTTAATGAACTATTTAAATCAAAATAGCCCAGCAATTTCATTATTTTCATCAAGTCCAATAGCTTCTGCTGCTGGAACTCTAGGAAGACCAGGCATCGTCATAATTTCACCACATACTACTACTACAAATTCTGCACCAGCTGATAGCCTTACCTCTCTTATTGGAACTTCATGCCCAACTGGAGCTCCCATAAGTAAAGGGTCAGTAGAAAAACTATATTGTGTTTTTGCCATACACACTGGATATGACCCAAAACCATCATCTTCTAACTTCTTAAACTTATTTCTAACTTTTTTATCAGCAATAATATCTTGAGCTCCATAAATATTTTGAGCGATATATTTAGTCTTGTCCCACAATGACATAGTGTCTTCATACAAAGTCTTAAACTCAGACATATTTGAATCAGCTACTTTAGCAACTTCCTCAGCAAGCTCTGATGCTCCCTGACCACCTTTTTCCCAATGTGAAGAAATTTTGCATTGAATACCAAGATTCTTACAGAAATTTATTATTGCATTATGTTCTCTTTTAGTATCAGAAACATAATCATTAATAGCAACAACTACAGGAACACCAAATTTATTAATATTTTCTACATGTTTTTCCAAATTTTTACAACCCAGTGTCACTGCATCGACATTTTCTGATCCCAAATCATCTTTCTTCACACCTCCATGCATTTTAAGTGCTTTTGTAGTTGCAACAATTACAACTGCGTCAGGTTTAAGGTCTGACTTTCTGCATTTAATATCAAAAAACTTTTCTGCGCCTAAGTCTGCTCCAAATCCAGCTTCGGTAATTACGTAATCCGCAAGCTTTAATGCGGTTTTTGTTGAAACGACTGAATTGCAACCATGGGCAATATTTGCAAATGGACCTCCATGCATGAAAGCAGGATTATTTTCTAAAGTTTGAACCAAATTTGGTTGAAAAGCATCTTTAAGCAATGCGGTTAACGCACCATCTGCATTAAGTTGGCTTGCTCTAACTGGTTCATTTGACTTGGTATAACCAATGACAATGTTACCAATTCTTTTTTGAAGATCTTCAATGTCAGATGCCAAGCAAAAAACTGCCATTATCTCTGACGCAACAGTAATATCAAATCCACTTTGTCGTGGTACACCATTACCCGTTCCACCTAGACCACATGTAATGTCTCTTAGGGACCTGTCGTTCATATCTACAACTCGTTTCCAAGTTATTCTTCTAGGGTCAATATTTAGTTCATTATCCCAATGAATATGATTATCGATTAATGCGGATAAAAGATTATGAGCTGCACCTATTGCGTGAAAATCTCCAGTGAAGTGTAGGTTAATATCAGTCATTGGTATAACCTGAGCGTAACCACCACCTGCTGCACCTCCCTTCATGCCAAAACATGGTCCCAAACTAGGTTCTCTAAGACAAATCATTGCTTTTTTACCTATGTGACATAATCCATCAACCAATCCAACACTTGTTGTTGTTTTTCCTTCTCCTGCTGGTGTTGGAGATATTGCTGTAACCAAAATTAATTTTCCATTTTCATTTTTTGAAATAGAATCAATAAAGTCAGAATTTAATTTAGCTTTGTCATCACCAAATTTAATTAAGTTTTTTTGATCAATACCTATTGATGAAGCTATTTCATCAATTGGTTTTTTATGAGCAGCATTCGCTATCTCTAAATCACTTGGATAGGCAGTCATTATTCCTCCATTAACCCTAAAATTAACAATCAGTATACATAAGAGATTTTGTGATAACTACAAAAATTTTTTTAATTTTTTGCTGCATTAAATGCATCAATCGCCCTCAATCTTGATTCCTTAAGATCTAAGATTTGTTTAGGGTAATTAAGTTGATCTCTAATCTTTTCAGATGGTTCATGGATTTCTTTTTTATCTAAATCTTGCAACTCTTTGATATGCATTTTTATAAATAGCCCATCTGCATCAAAATTTTTTGATTGAGTTATAGGATTAAAAATCCTAAAGTAAGGTGCAGCATCTGTGCCAGTAGAGCTGCTCCATTGCCAACCACCATTATTTGAAGAAAAATCTCCATCAAGAAGATTTTCCATAAAAAAGGCCTCTCCCAATCGCCAATCATGCAACATATTTTTTGTAAAAAACATTGCAACTACCATTCTCAATCTATTATGCATCCACCCTTCTGTGATAAGTTGTCTCATAGCAGCATCTATTATTGGAAATCCAGTTCTACCTGCTTTCCATGCCTCGAACTCATTTTTATCAAATCTCCACTTAATATTTTTTGTATAGTCCTGAAATGGTAATCCTTTACTGACTCTAGGAAAACAATGCATAATATTTTTATAGAATTCTCTCCAAATAATTTCATCAATCCACTTTACTATTCCGCTTTCTCCAGAATCAAGTTCAAAATTATTTTTTTTCAGTGCCTCTAATATACATCTTTTTGATGAAATTATCCCAGATGCTAAATAAGGAGATAATCTGCTAGTGCCTTCAACAATTGGATCATTTCTATCTTTAGAATATCTCAAGACTTTAGCGTCTAAATAGTTATTTAAAATTGATATTGCACTTTCTTCTCCTATATTCCATAAAGACATATCTACAGAGTGAGTTTTTTTGAAATTGAAATTAAATTCATTAACATTTGAAATAATTCCTGTATCGCTTTTAGAGGTGTACTTAAACTCTATGTCTAAGAAGTCAACGTTGAAGTTCTCAATCCACCTTCTTTTAAATGGTGTAAAGACAGAATACGGTTTGTCTTCTTTTGTCTTGATTGTTCCTGGAGAATAAACAACCTGATCATCGAAGGTTTGATACTCTATATTATTGCCAGTAAGAATTTTTTGAACTTCTTGGTCACGATTGTTCTCATCAGCACCAAACATATTATTCCAATATACTTTTGATATTGATCTTTGATTAACAAGATCCATAATCTTAGATGGATTATCATTAAATCCATCTGAATCAATAACCGTAAGTGGAATATTGATTTTATTGAGAGAACTAGATAGATTTTTTAAATTACTAATGATAAATTCAATCTTACAGTTAGCTTCGTTATGAAATTTAATTTGCTCTTTTGAGAATATATAAATACAGCTAACCTCATCAGAATCAATGCAAGCGCTTCTTAAAGCAGGATTATCATCCATACGTAAATCATTTCTAAGCCAAACTAAACTTTTCATATATATTTTTAAATATTAGAATTTGAAAAAACTACATCAACTTGATAGTTTTCTTTTTGATTGAAAATTTTTGCATCTCCTCCAGAAGATTCTACTATAGCAGCGCCGGCAATTACATCCCATAAATAGATGCCTTTCTCTTGATATTGTTCTACTTTTCCTGATGCAACGTAACATGCAGCCATAGCCGCAGATCCCATCATTCTAATTTTCTGCCATTTTTGCATATCATCTATCATGTTATTTAATGCTTGTTCTGAATAGTCTGAATCATGTGGCAAGCCTGTTATCAAAATGCCGTCCTCTTTTTTAGTTATACTTGATGTCTTGATAATTTGGTTATTCATTACTGATTTTTTGCTATAAGTGTCGCCGACATACATATCATCATTATTGAAATCATATATAACACCAAGAATTGGCTTCATGTTCTGTACTAAGCCAATTGAGATACAGCATATGGGAATATTCCTGTTATAGTTAGCCGTGCCATCCAGAGGATCAATAACCCAAAAGGTATCTCCTAAATCATCATTAGATTTTCCACTCTCTTCAGCTAAAATTGGAAAAGATGAATGTTCTGTAATGATTGTCTTTATTAAATCTTCAGACTCTATATCAGCCTTTAATTTCGTATCTTTTGAATTAGAATTAAGTCTATGATTATATTTAGATTTGTTGCTTATTAACAAATCTCCAGATTCCCTCGCTGCTCTTTTTGCTAAGTTTATTTCATTGCTTAAATTTTGGAACTCCATTTAGCCTTTGTAAGCAACTCTATAAATTACATTATATTTATCATCTGATAAGAGCATAGAACCATCCTTCATTATATAAGGTGATACTGGTCTTCCCCATGCAGACTCATTTGATAACCATCCTGATATAAAATCTTCTTGGTAAAGATAATTACCATACTCGTCAAGTTTTACAAAAACTAAACTATAACCAGATTTTTTTGTTCTATTCCATGAACCATGAAGTGCAATAAAGATGCTATTTTTATACTTTTTAGGAAAATTATCCTTATCATAAAATGCAATGCCTAATGGTGCTACGTGTGGGCCTAGCTCAGCAATTGGATCTACAAGTTCCCTTTCAAATGATGATAATAGATGACCAAATTCAGGATCAATTACATTCTTTGCATGTTTATATGGATATCCGAAGAAACTACCTTCTTTTTCAATTACATTTAGTTCACAAGATGGACTATCATCACCCAACCAATCTCTTCCATTATCTGAAAAATATAACTTGCCCGTAACTGGATGCCAGTCAAAACCGACACTATTTCTTACGCCATCTGCAACTGTAATTAATTCTCCATCAACATACTTATGAATTGCTGCAAATCTTGTATCTTTAGTTTGTGGTTCCAAACAAATATTACAAGGCACTCCAACTGGTATATATAAATTATTATCAGGACCAAAATCAATGTATTTGAAACCATGCCATGTTTCAGATGGTAAATCATTCATGTAGATGGATTTATTTGGAAATGACTTAGAATTTGAATTTAGCCATTTATCTATATCTTCTATAACCCAGATCGTGTCTATTTCTGCAAAATAAAGGTCCCCGTCATGAATAGTAACTCCAGTAGGATTCTGCAGATTTTCAGAAATTAGAATTCTTTTTTCAGCATATCCATCAGAGTTTGAATCATAAAGTGCAAAAATTTTATCTCCTTTTTTTGATCCTACAACTATGTAGCCTTCTTCTGTCTCAGCAAGTTGTCTAGGAGAATCAAGTCCATCTGCAAAGATACTAATTTCAAATCCATCTGGAACATTTAATTTTTCAAGGTCTGGGCTTGCATATAAAAATGACGAGGAAAAACCTATTAATGTAAATATAATAAGATAGTCGATTATGTAAAAGTGTGTATTAAATTTGTGCATTTTAGTTATAAAATATAGTAAATGGATTTAACAATAATATTTGATTACATAATTATAAGCATTATTGCTTCAATGACCATAAATTCTATATTAGGAAATTATGCAAAAAAATTTAATATTCTTGTTGATTTACCAGACAGAAGTAGAAAATTTCATAAAAGACCTACGCCATTGACTGGTGGTTTAGGCATTTTAATTGCTCTTTTAGTTTCTGGCAAACTATATATTGATCTTAATAATTTGACAGGATATATTCCAGAATTTACTTTTCAGCTTATGGTAATTTCAATACCTTTACTCATATTATTTTTGATTGATGATTTCAAAGATTTAGAACCAATATATAGAATCTTAATACAGATTTTCTTGTCAATATATATGATTATTAGTACAGGTGTGTATTTGGAAACATTAGGCAACTTATTTGGATTAGGAGATATTAACCTTGGAGTGTTTAGTGTTCCTGTAACAATATTTTGTGTTGTTGGAATAATGAACGCATTTAATATGATGGATGGAATAAACGGGCTATGTTCAGGTTGTGCAATGATCGCCTTGATGTTAATTGGTTTTTTTTCAGGTTTAATTTACGACTCTATGTTGGTTTTAATTATTGGTTCGATGATAGGTTTTGTATTATTTAATATGGGAATATTTGGGAAAAAAAGAGGAGTATTCCTTGGAGATAGTGGTTCTAATCTTGTAGGATTTTGGGTCGCATGGATTGCAATTTATGCATCACAAAGTGAGATATATAGCATTCAACCAATTACAGTTTTATGGTTCGTTGCAATACCATTACTTGATTGTATTGGGTTAATATATTCTAGAACAAAAAAAGGTAGAAGTTGGAGTGATGCTGGAAGAGATCATATCCATCATAAATTAATGGAAATGTTTTCTCCAAAGGGAACTCTTTTGATAATACTTTTAATTACTTCTTTCACTGGCATTTTTGGCATTCTTGTTGAATTTTATCTATCATCATATATATCAACTTATTTATTTTTGATATATGCTTTTGTGTATTATTTATTTTCAAACAAATTTTGGAAAAAATTTTTATAACTAACATCTATATGTTTAATTTTTTTAAAAAAGAAAAAAATAAAGAATCTAATCAAGAGACTTCATTTGAATTGGAGTTAACTGCTGCTGTGCTAGCATACGAAATTGCAAGATCAGATGGTGAAATTAGTAATGATGAACTCTCAATCCTCATGCAAGAAATAGAGAAAATTTCACAAAAAGTAGGAAAAAATAATAATGAAATTTTTAATATTATTGAAGCATATAGCAAAGATAGTGTTTCTTTTCACGAATTTATTGAAGATATAAATAAAAATTATACAAAAAATGAAAAAATATCTTTATTAAGGTTCATGTGGCAAACAGCTTATGCTGATGGAAGATTAGATGTTGACGAGGAAAGATTAGTTAGAAGGGTTGCCGATTTGATAAAGATTAAAGATATTGATGTTTTGAAATTAAAGGATGAGGTACAGAACTAATATTCTATAAAACTAGCGTTTTGAATTAAAAAATTCTCTGAATCTGACCTATTACATTTACCGGGATATTTATTAATATTCTCATCGTATACATCATTTCCTACAAATGTGAACATTTGAAGCAATATTACGCATTTCTCTAAATTGTTAACTCTATTATCCTTGAACAACTCCATTGTTAACGATTTAAAAGTTTTGGTTTCCGATTCAATATCCAAACCTTGTCTATTATCTAATACAATAAAGGAGGATCCTAAAAATCCGTCTTCAACGATTGAACTCCATTTAATTCCATTAGAAGATTGACCGGGATCACCATTTTTTGCAAAGTTAGACCAAAATCGCATCATATTTCTTGATGCAAAAATCTTTGATTTACTTACTGGATAGATTAGATCAGATAATGGGTATCCACCGACAAGTTTTGCATTTCCTGCTAAAAGAGGAATTTCTGTGGCATGAGCTGCGCCAATAAGTTTTTTAAAATCTGCAACAACATACCTTCTATGATCGTCCCAGTCATATCTATACGCATATAGATTATTATTACCAGATTCATATAAAGCTTGTAATGGAAAATCGACACCTCTTATCTTCCAAGCTGAGCTCCTATAATAATTAAAAGCCTCGAATGCATCTTCGTTTTTAAGAGAAACTTTAGGTATGTCTAATAACGTCCCAACTGGAGAATAATCAAGCTGAACAAAATATTCAGCTGTTGCTAGCCATAATTTGACTTCATCTTTGTTAGAACCTGCAATTGTAGGAACTTTATTTACATATTCTTTATTAGAAAGTGATGCTCTTAATCCAATTTCAGGTATAACTATTCCATCAGATGTCAATAATGGAATTTCTTCATATGTTTTTCGTTCTGCGTAATGTTTAAAAAAATCTTTTGTTGATAAATTTAGTAAGATACTTCTAATTTCTTCCTTAGAATATATTTTATTCCTGCCATATTTATCATAAATAATTTTTTTTACAATCTCAGAACTTGTATGAGATGAGGTAGATGACTTATTGTCTTGGATGAAAGCATCGCTTGGTTTTATTGAGGTTGTATAGCCTGACATTGATATTGCTTTATGAAATAGGCCGCTTGCTTGATTTGATACTAATAAAGAGAAAACATTATGACCGCCAGCAGACTCACCAAAGATTGTTACATTCTCTGGATCTCCCCCAAATTGAGCAATGTTTTTTTTAACCCAATTTAACGCAGCTATTATGTCTAGAGTTCCAAAATTTGATGTTTTATCAATATCATTTTGAAGTTCTTGTATAGCAGGATGATAAAACCATCCAAACGGACCTAATCTGTAATTGATTCTTACTACAACGACTTTATGTCTCTTAGCAATCTTGTTAAAATCATACAGATCTTTTAGTCCAGATGTATTTCCTCCGCCATGTATCCAAAACATTACAGGCAACAAGTTAGATCTTTTTTTTGAGGGAGCTGTAACATCTAGATATAGACAATCTTCAGTTCCAACATAAAGCCCTTCACCTCCTGGACCGCCAAGCGTTGAAGGTCGTTGAACACAGTAATTTTCGTTCTTAGGTAATATAATCTGATTAGGATTATTTATCTCTCTTGGCGCTTTCCATCTTAATTTACCTATTGGAGGCTGCGCATATGGAATATCGTCCCAATATAATACTCTACCTTTCTTATAACCATCTGCAATGCCAGACGAAGTTTTTACCTCAAAATCTGAAAGTATGACATGTGAAAAGCTGATGAGTGCTAAAGTTGCTAATAATTTTTTTGGTATCAATGTTATTTTTTTAAAAATTATATAAAAATGCAGGTTAACATTATATATTATTTTTTCGGGATGTAGCGCAGTCTGGTAGCGCACTACACTGGGGGTGTAGTGGTCGCCGGTTCAAATCCGGCCATCCCGACCAACTTTGTTAGTTCAATAAGTTTTTCACATTTTGCGAGACTTTTAATGAAAGTTTTGTTCTCTCAGGAATAAGAAATTCTTCCATAGTTTTGGGATTTCTTCCATATCTTATTGGGGATGAATGTGTGTAAAAAGTACCAAATTTTGCAATTTTTACGGAATTTTTTTTTGAATTTGAGCGGATGCTCTCAATAAATTTATCTAATATTTTTTTACTAGTCTTATAAGAAAAATGAGCCTTGGAAGAGATATTTTTAATAATATCTTTTTTTCCAAGGCTCACTAATTTAGCTTACTATTATGTAGATGTTCCTGAGCTTGTGCCAGTTCCAGTACTAGTGCCTGTTCCTGTTCCTGTTCCAGTTCCAGTACTTGTATCAGTGCCTGTACCTGTACCTGTACCTGTACCTGTACCTGTCGCAGTATCGGTATCTAGATAAGTACCTGTTGTTGTTGTACCCGTTGAAGTACCTGTAGCAGGATTATCATCTATACCGTCTGCATCTCTAATACTAACAGTAATGATTTGTGTAGCTGCATTTGAGCTAGCATCGGTCGCTGTAACTGTAGCTGTAAACTCTACCAGTTCACCACCATATGCAAGTGTTGACGGATCATCAGTTATATATGAACCCTCATAATCTGCAGGTTGAATGAATGTTATTACTCCATCACTAGTAATAGCAAGCACAGAACCAGAAATTGAGAATGTCACACTTTGAATATCTGTAGCAGTAGCAGTACCAACAGCTGTTGCCCCTTCATCTACTACAAATGTTGAAGATGAAGTAAATACAGGTGCTGTTGAATCGACCACGTTTACAGTTCTAGATGCTGTTCCAGAATTTTCAGAAGCATCTGTAGATGTGTAAGTAATTGTGTATGTTCCTAGTGTATCTGGATCAACTGTGTCTCCACTTGTGACAACAGTAACAGCTCCAGATGCATCTGTTGCAGTAGCACCAGCATCGGCGTATGTTCCACCAAGTTCAACAGTAGCTGGGTTATCACCAGTTACAGTTACCACAGGCGCTGTTGTATCTACCACATTTACAGTTCTTGTGGCAGTTGCAGTATTTCCATCTAGATCAGTTGCTGTGTAGGTAATTGTGTATGAACCTACTGTAGAGGTGTCAACGTTACTAGATGCAGATACTGGAGTTTCACCATGAAATTCATCAAAAGCTGATGCTCCAGGATCAGAATAGGTATTTCCTAATTCAACACTGTCTGGATTAGATCCATTTAACGTTATTACTGGAGGTACATTATCATTGTAACCATCGTCAGTAACATTAGATATTACAGCGGCACCAACTAAAGCAACTAGTGCTTTTTGAATAGCGCTTAGCTCGTCTGCAATTTCTTTAAGACGAGAAGGATTTTGTGTACCTTCTTGTTCTTGAAGTAAATAAGCTCTTCTGTCTTGCAGTTCAACGACACCCATTTGACCAATACGTGCTTCCATCTCACTGAGAGTCTCTGAACTCAAGTTTGTGGCTAGCCCCAAACTAACCAACGTTAAACTAAATAAATAAAATTTTTTCATAGCTATATCCTCTAAATGTTTGCTATATATTTGAAGTTATAATCACACAAGTTAGTATTAAAACAACTCCGAAACTGAATGATACTGCATTTTTCTCTAAATTTAAAAGATTTTATGTATTTTTTTTGTGAACATTTTGTAATAAAACTATAAATGTGTTTTTTAACACCTATTTAAAAGAAATCATTAAATTAATTAATCTGTCTAAACCTGACTAATAAATCATTTAGAGTATTTCTTCTTATTACTTTAGCTCCTGGATCTTTAGTCAATGGTCTCCAAGTGTAAGCTATCGTATTGCCAAATATTGGTATATTGAAGAATATTCCTTTATCAAAACTACCTTCGCCAAAATCGTCAAATGAAACATCAGTGAAAGTTGCAAAAGCACCAAACTCAACCCCATTAGCAAATTTTCTTGAAAACTCAATTGTTGTTCCAACATCACCAGCTAAATATTCTCCAGCAGAAACTTTCATGTCAAAAGGTATATAACCATAATTTCTGTAGTATAAATTTGCAGTTACGGTTGTATTCTCATAATCTAAATGTCCAAATCCCCAGTTATAGTCTCTTTTCTTTACTTTGAATGCCTCAACACCTAGAGAATAATTATTATTTGCTTTAAAAAATAGGTATTCAAAACCAATTCCAGAAAACATATCTTCAAGAATTCCTCCAGTAAACATAAAATGATGATTATCTTTAGGAGTAAAATGATAATCTAGTTGAGCTCTGCCAAGTAAAAAGCCCTCATCCATATTTAAGAGATACTGCTTTACATCTGATCTTACTTGAGCAGGGAAAGTAGTCACTGGTGGAAATCTTAGATCATCAAAATTATTTGTTAAACTATACTTTAAATTAGTATTAAAAAATAAATTTTCTTGAATAATAAATTCAGTATTATTTTCAACTAATAGCGCTCCTTTAAAAAACTCTTCTCTAGAAGCAAGAAATGGTCTAAATCTGAGCCCTGTATCAGTGTTTATTCGTCTTGTGGTTTGTCTTTCATATATTGTTCTTGCATTTCTTTTATAGACTTCATCTAGTTCGGTTACACCTCTAAGGTCTGCTATCTTTATATCTTTTTTTATATTTTTTTTAATTCCGGCATTTCTAGATGCCTCTGAAATAATTTGCTCAACTACTTTAAGATTTGGATGAATAAATTGAGTAAGCTCTAAACCAATTGATTTAGAGTTCTCAGTAATTTTATTAACACCTATTCCATTTTCCTCTAAATTTTTGATTAATTTTGTGTATTTATCATCACTTTCATCAAATTCTGCATTACGATATTCATATTTTTTTATAGACCTTTTTGGATTGTTTCTATAAATAAATCTTAAAGAAAAATAATTACCTCTTTCAAATGAAGCACCTAGGGAAAAGTTTTCGTTAATAACATAATCTAGTCCAAGTGAAAAATCACTCTCAGGAATGTCATAGCTAATTCTACCTTCATCAGTATTGGTTGTATCTGTTTCTATTTTTAAAAGTAAGTTATTTCTTAGGCTATAAGAAATACCTATAAAGGGTGAAGCACTTCTTCCAGAAAAATATCTTGAGGGGTCTACTGTGCCACCTTTTCTAAAATCAGTTGGTCTTGTTTTAAAGTTGTCTGTTATGTACCCAAAAGGGTTATCAAATTTTTGACTAGAGCCATTTAATTGGCCCCATCCAAGCCCAAAATGCATATCAAGTTTATTAATACCGTAACTGGCTACTATATATTCTGAACTGTGAAATCCGGTACCAGCAAAATCATTAAGCCCAATAGCGATTGCGGGTAGATTCCCTTCCTCTTTGATTCTAACCTTTATATTAAATCCTTTATCTTTATAGTCTTGATATTCAAAACCTGGATATGGTAATCCTTGAATATTGCTATAAAAGAATGAAGCTTCAAGCCAATCATATGGATTTGATGAAAGAGTAATTTTTTGATCAGGAGTTCCATCATACAAGGTTATTCCATGCACTCCCTCATCATAAAATCTAGCCGTTGGAATATTAATTAATCCAACAACTCCATGGTTATTGTAGGAATTATAATTATAGCTATCAGCGCTTATATAATTAAAAGAAAAAAATAATATTAATAAAAAAGTTTTTTTATATATATTAACTAATATTTTCAACATTCATAATCTCTATCTAATTATTATTATTAATTGAAGATAAAGATGCCAAAGCAACTCCAAGGTTTCCTAAAATTGATACATAAGCTTGCGTAGCAAGTCTTCTTGTAGATGAATTATCTAATTTTCTAGGAACAAAGATTACTGATCCAGGATACATTTTAAGATTTCTTGGCTCGTTAGCAAACAAATTTCTTTGTTTAGAATATCGCTGAGTTTCACCATTTGGATGTAATATATAGATAGACTCATTATCTGCAAATCTTTTGTATCCTCCAGATTTTTCAACAAAATAGTCTACGCCCTCATCAGGAACAAAAGTAATTGCGCCCTCTGATGAGACTTCACCGTAAACAAATACACTGTTTGTTCTTTCTGGAATTATTAACTTATCTCCTGCACTAATGCTAAGAAAATCATCTGGATTATCGCTTAGTAAGTCAACTACAACTCTACCGCTAGGCTTAGAATTTTTTATTTCCTCTGTAAGCTTCAGGACAGGAGTTAAATCAAAATTCTGTCCAATATTTAATTGGCTAAGCGCAATTATATTATCTAAAAATTCTTCATATAATAATTCTTGTGCCTTTTTATTAATTGTTTTTGCATCTTCATTTTCGTATACAGCTCCAAAAGGATATGCATTATCAGTATATCCTCCAGCTTTTTCTATTAAGTCTTCGATTGTTTCTCCAGGTGCCATTGTGTATTTACCTGGTTTGTATACCGCACCTGAGATTGAAGCTGTTCTGTATGCATATTCCCTTATGTAAATTAGATCCCCTTCAATTGGAATGATAGAATTGAATTGAGAGATATTCTTAATTGGGATTGACTTTAAAGATCCATCAAGCATTCTTTCTAATGATATATTTAAAAGATCCGCCGTCTGTTTTAACCCATTTGCATATCTAATCACATCACCTAGGAATTCATTTTCAGTTATTTCGTATTTTGCCGGTCTTTTAATAGCGCCGTCGATAGTAATAATATTTTTACGAGCTTCGATAAAAACTACATCTCCTGATCTAAGACGTTTTTTTAAATTGTAATTTCCATCTATCAATAAATCATAAACATCTAATGTTTCTTCAACTACACCATTCCTTACTAAATTTATTTCTCTATATGAGCCAAACTCATTGACTCCTCCTGACATTGTTAGTGCATGTAATATATTTGAATTTCCAGTAAGGGTATAAACTCCAGGATTTTTCGCATTTCCAGAAATTAGAACATTCACATCTCTAATTTCGTATAAATTTATATATGCGTCTGTTCCAATTAGAACAGAGTTTACTTTAGCCTTTATAATAGATGATGCTTCATCAAGAGTTAGCCCAGCAACATTTATTTGCCCAACTTCAGGTAAGTTAACAGAGCCATTTCCATTTACGATAAAAGTATTTTCTGTATTAATTTGGCCAATCAATTGAATGTTTAAAACATCACCATTATCAAGAGTGTATGACGAATCTGGATTAGGTTCATTTATAGGCATAAATGATGTTTGAAAAGTCCTAAAAAAGTCGGATCCAAATAATTCTAAATCTTCAGATATTGATAGATCGTCATCTGTTTTTAATCTTCTCTCTAATTCTGCTAAATCTGCCTCTAATCTTGATTTAAGTTCTATCAGTTCTTCAGCTTGTTCAAGCTTACTTGAATAAAGGGATGATCTATAATTTTCTTGGCTGTCTGACATGTTTGCATCAGCCCTTTCCATTAAGTCCTCTCTGATGTCTTCAGGCAAACTGTCTAGGTAACTACTGTCAAGTTCTTGAGCCTTAACAATAGCTATTGGCAAAATTAATAACAACAAGTATTTAATAATATTCATAAGCACTCTGGATGGACCCTTAATTATATTTAATTTAAGCGAGATTATAGCTAATTTTAATCTTAATACATAATCAACAAAATAATATTATCAATTTGATAACCCAGGGATGTTTACAGAATCAATACTCAAGGCGACTGAAATAATTTCATTAATTACTTTATTAACCTCTTCGTCGGTAATTGTTTTTAAGTTTGATTGGAAGATGAATCTAAATCCAATTTTTATCTCATTTAATTTTTCATTCTTAAAATAATCAAAAACAAATATCTCCCTTAATAAGCTATGATTAAAATTTAAAATAACTTCCTCTAACAATTTGCATTTAGAGTAATCTTTAATTGAAAATGATAGATCTCTGTGTGAACTGGGAAATTCTGATATTGGTTCATATTTCTTGTAGTTCAGATCTCTGATATGAAATTGATCATGTGAGCATTCAACATCATAAGATTTTTCTAGTTCTATTTCACAAAAAATAATTTTATTTTTCAATTTAGAATCCACAGACTTTCTGGGGATTTCCTCAATTTGATAATTAGCATTAATGATGTTACTCAAAATTCCATCAAAATATTTAATATCCATTTGTTTTGAAAAATCTAAATAGTTTTTATCAATTCGTCCGCTGGCTATGATACCAATAACCTTATTGTTAAAGCCTCCTTTATCTAAATTTGAATATAAATCAGATATTTCAAACAATTTTACGGAGTCTTTTTGCCTTCTTTCATTGTATAGAAGGTTTTTCAACAAGGAATTTTTTAAATTAGTTCTAAGGAATTTTTTATTAGAATCAAGAGGATTATCAACAACTACTGATTCATTTATATTTTCTTCAACAAAAGGATTATTTATGACTTCATAGAAACCATTCTCAACAAGAAGCTTTTTAATTTTTTTTTCTGAAATATTATCGTTTGTGTCCTTGATTACTGATATTTCTTTTTTTTCAGGTTTAATATTATCGTATCCAATAGCCCTAGCAATTTCTTCCGAAATATCATTAAGTGTTTTAATATCATTTCTATAGGATGGTACTCCTATATTATTGTCATCGATGAAAAAACCTAATTTTTCTAAATATTTTCTGCAGTCATTATCATCAATACTAGCTCCCAAGATTCTGTTTATCTTATTAACCTCAAAAGGTATTAATGTTTTTTCTAAATCAGTGATTGTTCCCTCAAATTTTTCAATATTTGTAATATTTGTATGTTCGTTGACTATGTTTATGAATCTTCTGATGACATATTCATGGCATTCAGGATCAGTACCTCTTTCATAATTATATGCAGCATCTGAATTAATATCATACTTAACTGATTTTCCAATAATTACTTCTGGATCAAAATGTGCACACTCCAACAATACTGTTTTCGTATTTTCATTGCATGATGTTTTTTTGCCGCCAACAACACCGGCAAGATTAATAATTTCATCATTTTTATCAAAGAATGCTAAATCATTATGTTCTAAATTAATTTGTTTATCTAATAAGGTTTCAAATTTACAATTTTTTTTAAGAAAATTTAGTTTTATTGGTTTCAAAATCTTCAAATAATCATAACAATGCGTTGGTTGTCCAGTTTCATATAAAATAAAATTTGAAACATCTGTGAAAAAATTTATTCTCTTAAGATTCAAATCGATAAAATAATTTTTTAGAGAGCCGCTGTAATTTTCTGGAATTTGATCAATCTCTATCAATACAAAAGAAATTCTGGAACAGGATTCTTTTGCATTATTAATAAATTCAAATCTAAAAGGTTTTATATCATCCTCGAAAATGTCTTTTTTTAAAGGTATGTCATAGAAAAGTTTTAAATCTCTAAGTAAGCCATCAAGTGAAAGACAATCACCTCTATTGGGTGTTAGCTCTATATCGAAAATATTATCGATTATTTCGTGCTCATGACCTAGTTGCAATAATTTATCTGATAATTCCTCAATACTAGGTCTTGAAGTAATATTATTTAAAAAATGCTTATAAGGTATCTTCATTTAAATTGATTTAAGAAATCTAAGTTAGACTTATAAAAGTCTCTAATATCGTTTACACCAAATTTAAGCATAGCTATCCTCTCTATTCCAAGTCCAAATGCAAATCCTGAATATTTTTCAGGATTTATGTTGCAGTTTTTTAATACAACAGGATTTACAACACCACAACCAAGGATTTCAAGCCATTTTCCATCACTTGATAAGATGTCAACTTCAGCTGATGGTTCAGTAAATGGAAAATAAGACGGCCTAAATCTTAATTTTACATCCTCGCCAAAAATAGCTTGTATAATTTCATAAATAAGAGCTTTTAAGTTTGCGAAGTTAACATCTTGATCGACGTATATTCCCTCAATTTGATGAAACATAGGCAAATGAGTTGCATCATCATCTTTTCTATAAACTTTGCCGCCAGAGATAAATGCTATGGGAGGTTTTTTCTCAAGCATACCTCTTATTTGTACTGGCGAAGTATGGGTTCTTAAAACGTTGGATTTATTATTAACATAAAAAGTGTCATGCATTTGACGTGCAGGATGTGATTTTTTGATATTTAACATATCAAAATTAAATTCTTCTGTTTCTATTTCGGGACCATAAACTTCTTCAAAACCAAATGAGATCAATAGATTCATTAAAGAATCTTTCATTTGGTTTATTGGATGATATCCTCCTTTATTTATTAAAAGTTCTGGGGGACTTACATCTTTTCTATCTGGCATGAGACCAGTAGCTAACTTATTGCTGTTTCAACAACCTTTTTAAAAGTTGAGTTATCTGAAGTTGCAATATCAGAAAGAATTTTTCTATCTAATTTAATATTTTTCTGTGACATACAATTAATTAATTTTGAGTAAGATACTCCTAGCTCTCTTGATCCAGCATTAATTCTAGCAATCCATAAAGCCCTAAAAGCTCTTTTTTTATTCTTTCTATCTCTGAAGGCATATTGAAGAGACTTTATATTTGACTGCTTTGCTGTCTTATAAAGCCTACTTCTTGCGCCATAATGACCTTTGGTCAAATTAAGAACTTTTTTATGTCTAGCTTTAGCAGTAACTGATTTTGTAACTCTTGGCATAATAATTACCTATTAATTAGTTTGGAGGCCATCTTACGAACTATTCCTGTCATATTGTTTAAACCACGGTTATGTCTTTTTCTTTTAGTGGACTGCTTTGTCAAGATATGATTCCTATTCGCACTTCTACTCTTCAATGAAGATCCTGTCTTCTTGAATCGTTTGGCTGCTCCTGAATGTGTTTTTAATTTATAACCCATAATAAATTTATCTTTTTTTCTTTAATGGAGAGAGAATCATCAGAAGTTGTCTCCCTTCAAGCGAAGGCTCTTGATCAACTTGTGCGATTTCTTCAAGTTCTTTTTTTAATTTATTTAATAAATTAAGTCCCATATCACTATTGAGTATCTCCCTACCTCTAAAACGGACGCTTATTTTAGTCTTATCTCCATCAAGAATAAAGCTTTTAATTTTTTTTAACTTTATATTGTAGTCACCAACATCTGTTGATGGTCTAAATTTAATTTCTTTAGTTGTATTTCTTTTAACTTTTGTCTTTGAACCTGAGGTACTTTTTTTCTTAGAAAAAAGATGTTTTCCATAATCTAGAATTTTGCATACAACTGGATCTGCATTAGATGGTGAAACCTGAACCAGGTCAAGCGAGGACTCTTTTGCTACCTCTAAAGCTTCACGAAGCGGTACAATGCCTCTTTTCTTTCCATTAACATCAACAAGTAACACCTCATTGGCATTAATATTTTCATTTATAGGAACAATATTTTTTTTTGAGGAAGCTATAAGAAGTACCTATTTATTGTTTAAAAAGGAAGACATTTGATTAACAAGATTTGTTAAATGAAAGGGATCGTTCTGTCATAATTGTTGTGAATTTTATACTAATTAATAAATTTCGCAAATACTTTAAGGTTGTAAAAAATATTCTATCCAAGTGTCATTTTTAAATTCGTAAACAACCCTTTTGTTAATCCTTGAAACATGTCCTTCCCAAAATTCAAAATAATATGGAATAAATGAATATCCGCCCCAATGTTTAGGTCTTTCCTCAAAATTATAATTTTCTAGAGCTTCATTATAATTTTTAAGAACTGTTTCGTAAGAATCAACTTTTGATGACTGTTCAGAACTTACAGAAAGCGCATTCTTCTTAGAATCTCTTTTTAAAAAATGTTCATCTGAAATTATTTCAGAACACTTAGAAATCTTACCCTTTAATCTCAACTGAGAGTCTAATGTATTCCAATATATACTTAATGAAACATTATCATGTTGTTGAATTTCCTTAGCTTTTGTTGAGTTATAATTACTAAAAAAAGTCCATTCATCTTTTAATATGTACTTCAAGTTTAAAAATCTAGAATTTACCTGATTCTTTTGCGGATCAAATGTACTCAAGCAAATTACGTCTATGCAAGGTTCATTCATTTTCTCAGCTTTTTTATATAGCTCTACAAATTTTTTATATGGCTTTTCATTTGATATGTCTCTGAAAATAATCACTATATTTCTCTAAAATCTAAATTTGACGAAGATGGATTAAATAAAACCTTTAAAATCTTCTTAAATACATAAAAACTCAAAATACAGATAATTATAATGCTTTTAGTAAATGCAAAATTTTTAAAAATTAGTTTTATTTGTGAAAAATAAAATGGAAAGTAATTCATTCTGCTTTTTTTATTATTTGGTATCGACTTTAAAGAAAGTAATTCATATAGATAGGTTCTTAAAGGGTAAATAGAGTATGAATCTCTTTTTGAATCAATTTTCCATTCCCATAAATATTTGTTCACAATTCTAATATTTCCCTTAATAGCCATTTCAATTCCAGCATTTACCTCAAAAAAATCATACAATTTCAAATTCTCTGAATTAAATAAATTTTTTCTAAACATTCCATATATTAGAGCTGGCTGCATGTCTATTATTCTAGATAAATATCTAGAAACTGGAGATTTTGAACATGATGAACTCGGAGTTATTGATATACTTTTGTCACTATTTGAATCTGAAATTTTATATGAGCAAAATGCTATAGCGCAGTTTTCATCTATCTTCATTACTTCAAGCATTTCTGAAATAAATTTAGGATGATAAGGATCATCATGTGATGCAAACATAAAAAATTCACCAGTAGCTTGTTCTAAAACATACTGAAAATTTCTTACAGGCATACCAAAATTTTGTTGTTGTCTAAAATATTTTACTCTTTCATCTTTTGAGACAAATTTTTGGCATATTTCTTGTGTATTATCCTCAGAACAATCATCGGAAATAATTAATTCAAAATCAGTGAAATTTTGATCTAAAATCGTTTTAATAGTTTTTTCAAGAGTGGCTCCACCATTGTACACTGGCATACCTATTGAGACCTTAGGAATTATTTTCTTCTTCATAATATCTTAGTCTTTCAATGTCATCTTCAATTGTTTTTTCGCCATATTGAATTTCCAAAATATGACATGGATCATCATAGGGATTAATTATTTGATGCCACGCTTCTTTTTTTATGAACATTGTCTGATTGCATGACAGTTTAACCTCTTCCGTATCATCTGAATTTAATTCACTATAATTCACTACGCAAGATCCTTTTGTAACAAACCAAATTTCACTTCTAAGAAAATGTTTTTGAAAACTTATACCTTTTTTTGGTGAAATAATAAGCTCTTTTACTTTAACCAAATCATCCTTAAATAAATTATAAAATTTACCCCATACCCTATCTTCGGAGTTATAAAGATATTCTTTTAAAATATTACTTGAGGAATTCTTCTTTAAATCTCCTCCTACGGAAAAAACAAATTCGATTCCATCAATATTCATTTCAGGAATATTATCAATTTTTCTATCTCCGCCATTAGCAAATATTATTTTTGAATTTGGATATCGTCTTTTAGTTTTTTCGAGTGCATGCGAGCAACTTCCATCTTTGTCGTCCTCAAAACTGATAACTTCATCAACCATTCTAAGATTTTCTACAATAGATTTTCTTTCATTGAAGTTCATAAAAAATTTACCTTTTTTCTTAATTAGCCAATCATCACTATTTAAAGCAACTATTAGTTTATCTCCTAATTTTTTTGCTTCTGTAAAATATAATATGTGCCCAGAATGAATTGGATCAAACCCGCCACTAACAACAACAACTTTCATAATTTCTAGTATTAATTTGGTCCCAAAATGTCTCTTGAAAATATTTTATTTTTAACTTTCTTCAATTCTTTATAAAATCTATCTGCAATAATAAGATCTGAATTATCCATAAAATAATCAAGATCATCAATGACCTTACTATTCAAGAAAGTTTTTGATTCTATACAGGGTTCATAAATTAATACTTCGACTTTCTTCTCGATAATTTTAATTATATCTATTGTTGCTGATGATCTTATACTGTCAGAGTCTCTCTTCATTGATAGTCTATATACTCCAACTACATGAGGATTTTTTTCAAGTATCTCATTTGCTATAAAAGATTTCCTTTTTTCATTTGAAGTTACAATTGATTCAATTAAAGATTGTGGAATATTATCAAAATTATTTAGCAATTGTTTAGTATCTTTGGGTAAACAATAACCGCCATATCCAAATGAAGGATTATTATATTTTTTACCAATTCTGTTATCTAGTGACAATCCTTCAATTATTAAATTTGTTTTAAGATTATTTTTTATGGAAAAACTATCAAGTTCATTAAAGAAAGCTACTCTGTTTGCTAAATAAGCATTACTAAATAACTTTATTGATTCTGCTTCAGAGTGATCAATCAACATTGTAGGAACATTTTTAATCTTAAAAGATTTGGTACACAATTTTGCAAATTTATTAGCTGATAATTTTTCTCCAGAAATTATTAGCCTCGATGGATAAAAGCAGTCAGTTAAAGCATGTCCTTCCCTTAAAAATTCTGGAGAAAAAATTAATTTCAAGCCATCAAATCTTTTTTCCATTAAGTTGCAAAAGCCAATTGGAATAGTTGATTTGATTAAAACTATAGTATTTGGATTATTTTTTGAGAAAAAGTCTAGATAATATTCTATAGAAGACGTATCAAAACATTTATCATTTTCTGAGTAATTTGTTGGAAGTGCAATTATTACAAGGTCATATGACTTAGTTAATACAATTTTATCTGATGATACTTTAAAGTTAATAGTGTCATTTTTAAGGTAGTTCTCAATGCTCTTATCTTTAAATGGTGGCTTGTTATGTTTTAATAAATTAATCTTATCTTTGTTATTGTCATATGCAGTAATTTTTATATTCTTTGAAAGAAATATTGCATTTGATAATCCAACAAAACCCAATCCTATAACTAAAGCATTTTTCATAATTCATCAAATTTTAACTTAATCCTTTTAGCAATTGACGAAACATCATAGTTTTCTTGTGCATAATTATGACAATTTAAGCTTAAATCGTTATTATTAATTAAGTGTTCAAATTCTTCCCAACATTTCTCTAAGTTGGCGTCACTTATGTATGATGTAGCAATGCCAAGATAATTTTTATTAATAATATCGATTAGAGGATTATCATTATTTAAAATACAAAAAACTGGCAATCCATTAGACACATAAGAAATAAATTTACCTGGGACATTGTGAGTTTTATGAAATTTATCCAACAATACGATGCCAAAATCACAATCATTGTATATGTTTTCAAGTTTCTTGTTAGTAACAGTTTCATAAAAAGAAATGTGCTCGAGTTTTTCAAATTTTTTGACGAGATTTTTGTACATTTTATCCTCAGAGTAGAAAGATATTTTAAAATTTTTCTTGCTTGCTAAATTTATTATATGATCAAAATTCTTTTCGCCTTGAGCAATGCCAATATTCCCAGCATAAATTGATTTAAGAGGAGTTGATATGGGCTTCTTAATTAAATTTTTATTTAATAATTTCCAATTGTTAAGTACGTGGATGTGACTATTTGAATTTGTAACATCTTCAACTATTTTGATATTTGTATTGATTTGGACACCTATAGTGTCGGCTAGATTATATTGCCTCTTTTCAAAATACTTTAGCAAAATATGATAGAGGGAATTTTTCTTAATAAGACCTACATCTACCATCCATAATGGAAAAATATCTCTCAGTATTAAATAGGTTTTAGCATTGTTTTTTCTTTTAAAAAATTTAATAAATGGAGAGTAAAATATTGATGGAGAATACCAAATAAACTTTTTTGAATTAATTATATTGCTAAATTTAAATAATTTAAAAATAAATAGCATTAAATATGGATTAATTATTTCGACAACTCCTCTTATAATATTGAGTCTTGACCTCTTTAAAGTTTTAAGTCTTAGAACAAAAAGATTAGGTGTTATCTGATCAAAACTATAAAAATATTTAAGCTTGTTGCTTTCTGTAATTACACATACTTTTGAATCAATTGACAAAAATTTTGCAAGTTCTTCTATCATTACCGCAGCTGAATTAATTTTTGGTTTAAATGAATCAACCAAGATAACAAAATCAAAATTCATATTTCTTCAGTATGATTCGGAATCAGCATGGTTTGCGATAATCTTACTAACCTCTTCAAGTTGTTCATTAAATGATTTTAACTTTATCATTTTGATAAGGGACTCTGAGAAGCTTTTGTTATATTTAAAATAATCATCTTTGAAAATTTTTGAATTTTCAGTCTTAGTTTTTTTCTGATATGAAAGCTCCTCATAGAGTTTTTCACCCTTCTTAAGTCCTGTAAATTTAATATGCATTTCAGTAGGATTTTTAGAATATTTTTTAATAAGATTTTTTGCAATATTTATAATTTTAACCGGTTTGCCCATATCCAATACATATATTTCTCCATTAGAATTGAATTTGCATGAACATAACACAAGATTACAAGCCTCTTTGATTGACATAAAATATCTTTCAACTTTTTTATCCGTAACAGTAATTGGAAGTTCTTTATTTATTTGTTCAATAAATTTTGGTATTACTGATCCTGAAGATCCCCAAACATTTCCAAATCTAACAGCACTTACTTTCACAGAAAAATTATTATCTTTGAATATCAAATCATCTGATTTAATTGCATAAGTTTTGATTAATTTTTCGGCAAGTCTTTTTGTTGCTCCCATAATATTTGTAGATCTAACAGCTTTATCAGTCGATATTAATGTAAAGTTTTTAATTTTGTTTTCAATGCAGTTGTTTAAAACATTTAATGTTCCTAAAACATTTGTTTTAAATCCTTTAATAATATTTTTTTCAACAATGTTGACATGTTTTAGGGCTGCACAATGAAATACATAATCGATATTCTGATTATTGGTAACTTCTTTTAAGTCACTTATTGAGCAAACATCACAAAGGCAATATTTAATAAAATTTAGTTGAGATAATTCCTGAGAAAGATTATAAATTCCAATTTCAGATATATCAGCCACAATAATTGCTTTGGGCTTGTATCTTGCAATTATTCTAACAAGTTCTGAGCCAATTGTTCCACATCCACCAGTGATGAGAAAAGTCTTGCCTTCAATAAGGTTATTAAGCTCTGTCTCTTCAGGAATAAACTGTTCTCTATCAATAAAATTCTCAAGTTGAATCTCTTGCAGGTCATAAAAGTTTACTTCTCTCTCTAATCCAAGAGCCTCTTTTGGAAGTTTATATAAGTTTATTGGCTTACCGAAAACTAGTTTCTTTAATTTTGGATATAGAATCTCTTCTTGAGAAGGAATTGCAAAAATTAGATTTTTAATAGATTCATTTTCAATACATTCCTCAAGATAATCATAACTAAAAATTTTGCGGTCGAGAATTTTTGATTTATGCTTTTTTTTGTCATCATCAACAAAAAATACCTCAGCCTTTACTTCATTTGGCAAATTATTTAATATCTGCGTGCCGGCATGTCCTGCACCATAAATTACAGTAGCCATTAAAAATGATTGGTTATTTGAGTTCTGAGTGTATTTACAACAACAGAAGACGGTGAGTGATTTTCCTCCAAATCATAATTTGCAGTCCATTTTTGATCAATGACGAGTTTTATTGATTCAATAATATTTGCTGAATCTAATCCAGAAACGATGTTTCCACCACTTTCAACCGTTTCCTGCCTTTCGGTAGCCATCCTTAGGCTTATGTTTGGTACCTTATAATATAAACCCTCTTCAGCGGCAGTACCTGAATCAGATAGTACGCAGGCAGAGTTCTTTAAAAGATTATTCCAATCATAAAAACCCAATGGCTTTATAACAATGGTATCCTTTAGCAAAGAATTATCCTTTGTTTTGCTAATTGTTCTTGGGTGCATTGGGAAGACAACTTTATATTTCAAAACTTTAGAAATTTTCTCAGCTGTTAAAAGTATTTGTTCAAGTATTTTTGGATCATCAACATTTTCACTTCTATGTGCAGACATTAATATATATTCTTTTTTTTCTAAATTAAGCTCTTTTAGTATGGCGCTAGAATCTATAGCATCTTGAAATGCGTCCATTGCTTCAAATGTTGTATTGCCTGTAACAAATATTTTTGAAGGATGAATATTTTCTCGTATAAGATTTTCTCTATGATATTTTTTATATGGCAGTAAGATATCGCTCATGTGATCAATTAAAATCCTGTTCCTTTGCTCAGGCATTCTTTTATCATAAGCCCGTAATCCCGCTTCCATATGAAAAGTTTTTATCCCTCTGTATGAAGCAGGCATTATGGAGAGTCCGCTGTATGTATCGCCAAGAATAAGCAAAGCATCAGGTTTGACATCTTCCATAACCTTGTCAGTTTTTTTTATCACATCTGCAACCTCATTTGAATAAGAAGAAACATCTATACCCAAATCATAATCAGGCTTTCTAAGTTTGAGATCATTAAAAAAGAAGTCCTTTAATTCTGGAGTGAAATTTTGACCAGTATGAACCATTATATGATCAAAATTATGTTCATCTAATTTTTTAAGAGTTGCCCACATTTTGATCATTTCGGGTCGTGTTCCAAATATTGATAGTACTTTCATAAAACTAAATCCTCTATTCCAACTATTTTTAGTTCAGGAAAAGGAACAATAAATTTCCCTCCCTTTTTTAAAAATTCAATATTTTTTTTAGCTATCTCATCTAAAAACGCCCAAGCAAACAATAGGATATAATCATAATTTTTATCTTCAAGAACTGTTTTATCTACAATCTCTATGTGTGATCCAGGTGTAAAAAAACCTTGTTTTGGTGGTGAATCATCAATTATATATTCAAGATGCGAGCTATCAATACCACAAAATTGTAATATTGTGTTTGCTCTTCCAGATGCACCATAACCAATTATACTTTTGCCCGAAGACTTTATATCAGATATTAAACTATTCATTTCTTTTTTAAAGTTTATTACATTATCAGCAAATTCTATATATGCATCGGTTTGATTTAATCCTGCGTCTAATTCTTTTTTCAATACTTTTTGAACAGAAGAATGAATATTTGCTGAATATTTGCTTGAGTCATGAGTTGCATAAACCCTTATAGAACCTGCATGAATGGAAATTTCATCGACTTTAATAATCTGCATTGCAAATTTTTTAAAATAATCATTTAAAAATATTACTGAATAATAATAAATATGTTCATGATATATCATGTCAAATTGAAGTTCTTCAATGAGTTTTAAAAGATGATGAACTTCAAATATAAAAACGCCATCTTTTTTCAACATTTTTTTTACAGCATTTGTTGTAGAGTTAATATTATTTATATGTGCATAACAGTTATTAGCTAATATCAAATCTTGTTTGCCAAATTGTTCTAGAAGATCATCAGCCATCTCACTATTGAAATAACCAACAATTTGATTTGCCCCTTTAACTTGATTTGCTAAAACAACGTTTTCAGCAGGATCTACTCCAATAACCTGTCCGATTCCCTCCTCTACAAGTGGTCTCAGCAAAATGCCATCATTAGATCCAAATTCAAGAACACTAGAATTTGAGGGACTTTTCAAAAATGTCGTGCTAATGTTTTTAGCATGATTTTTAAAGTGATTTTCTAAAGTTTTTATTTGAGACGAGAAATAAAAATAATTTGAAAACATTTCATCTTCATTAATATTTTCAGCGATTTGAACTCCACCGCAATCTGAGCATATCGAAAAGGTCATAGGATACTTGTTTTCTTTGCCAACCCCTTCTCTGCTTAAAAAGCCCCCTGCAAGTGCAACTGATCCAAAGTTCAAAATCTTGGTAAGATTTTGAGATGAGCAAAAATTACAATTTTTGTCAGACATTTATAGGTTCGGAAATGTTTCCTTTAAAACACTAATTATTTGTTTTATGCTTAAGAGTTCTGTGTTGCTTGAATTATATTCCATAAATTTTTCTTCACTAAGCTTATTACCCTTTGAAAAATACTTATCATAATTTAAATCTCTGTCATCAGAAATTATTCTAAAAAAATTGCCTTCATCCACCGCTCTTATCATTTCCTCAGCTCCGATTAGAGATTCAAAATGCTTTTCTCCATGTCTTGTACCGATAATATCTATCTTCTGATAAGATTTTTTAATGGTAAGTAAAGCCTCTGCTAAATCACCAATTGTGCAAGCAGGTGCTTTTTGAACAAAAATGTCACCCTGATTTGCATTGATAAATGCATATATTACAAGATCAACTGAGTCTTCTAAAGACATAATGAATCTTGTCATAGACGGATTTGTAACCGTTAAGTTTTTATTATTATAAATTTGATCTAAAAATAGAGGTATAACACTTCCTCTAGATCCCATTACATTTCCATATCTTGTTAAAGACAAAATTGTTTGGTCTTGATTCAAACTTCTAGATTTAGCAACAACAGTTTTTTCCATTAATGCTTTAGAAATCCCCATTGCATTTATTGGATAAACCGCTTTATCCGTACTCAAAAATACTGCATTTTTCACCTTAGCATCAATTGCTGACGACATTACGTTTTCGGTGCCAATAATATTAGTTTTTACAGCTTCTAGTGGAAAAAATTCGCAAGATGGGACTTGTTTTAATGCTGCAGCATGAAATAAATAGTCAACGCCATCCATAGCAAAATCAATTGATGATCTTTCTCTTATGTCCCCAATAAAAAATTTAAGCTTTTTATTATTATGGGATATTCTCATATCCTCTTGTTTTTTTTCATCTCTACTAAAGATTCTTATCTCTTTGATGTCGGTTTCTAAAAATCTTTCTAAAACTGCTTCACCAAAGGACCCTGTTCCACCAGTAATTAATAATATTTTGTCTTTAAATATATTGTTATTCGTCATTGTGGGTGTATTGTACATACAATTGCCTCAACATTGTGTCATGACAAAAGTTTTTTTGATTGGATATACTTTGAAATTTTTGATTATCTAAGGATAAATCGACATTTGGCTTATTTTTCTCTTTAAGAATACATTTATGCTTATATATACTAAATATTTTTTTAAGTAATTCTAATTTAGATATTCTGGGGCCACAAATGTTAAATAAACCAAAGTTATCCTTTTTGATGAAATACTTTATAAGTACATCTGACAACATTGTCGCACTCATCCCCGAGAAAAAATAATTGCTAAATCCAAAACACTCATCTTGCATCAAAGCCCAATCTAAAATTCCGCGATCCTTATTGATACTGTGTCCATAAATAGAGGTCCTTATACATGACGAGTGCATTGATGAAGGTTCTCCAATGATTTTAGATACTCCATATAAATCTTTTGCTGATGTCACTGAGTCTTCACTATAATTACCTTTAGCTCCGTCAAAGACTCCATCAGTACTTATATGGATATATTTATATCTATATTTTGATCCAAGCATATCTAAGACTTTTGGCAAAACAGAATAGATATAGTAAGACTTTTCAATAAAAGATTTTGATCTTTCATAATCTGATAAAGATAGGCAATTAACTATAACTTCCGGTTCGATTTTTCTTATAACCTTTTCTAATTCTGAAAAATCCATGAGATTTGACACTTCAATAATATTTTTTGAATTTGTATCGAAGCCTGATTGATTTCTTACTGTGCCAATGAATTCTAGTCTTGTATTGTTTAATCTATTCATCAAGCTATTTCCAAGAAGTCCTGTGCTACCCAAAACTAAAATCATTCTTTTAATCCGCTTGCCAAAAGCATTTTGTTAATTATGTCATTCCAATAAATAATATTAAGTTTAGTTAAGTCATTTCTTTCAACAAGATACATATCATTTCCGTTAATATTAATTACTTCTTTGGTTTCATTTTCTAGCAATTCTTCATGTGGACCAATTATTGAAATTATTGATCTATCTGAAATAAAAACTCCCTCAGAGGCAGCATTGTATGAGTTTTCTGTTGTAGTACAGGTTATGTAAAATTTAGATTTAGCAATCATTGATATTACTTCATCTCGAGGCTTATTACCCATCAAATGAATATTGGGATTATCAATTTTAATATTTCTAGAATCACCAAATATATAAAGATCATTTATTTCATAGTTTTTGCTAATGTATTTAAAGCAATCGATAACTCTATCCAATCTTTTATATGGATGAGTGCCTACAGTAACTGCTATATTTTCTCGTCTGATGCTCTTATTTTCTTCAAAATTTATTTCATCATCACTTCCATTCTGTAGACATAGGAATTTTTTATAGTAAATACTGGGAAGATAGTTAAAAGAAGAATTAGATTCAGCAGAAATTATTTCAGGAATGTCTAGATAGTTTATAAACCTTTTTTTTAGTAGATAATTCCTAAAATTATCAACGAATGATTTTTCTACATTTTTTTTAAACGGGGCTATGTTACTCACATGGAAACAATTTACATCACCAATTTTTTCATAAACAGGAATACCATAAGAGTAATAAAATTTAATCTCATCAAAATCAATAGGAAGGTTTCTTATATATGATTGGTCCCTAAAGACTCTATCCCAAAAAGATTGTTTCACTTTAAAGTAAGTATTATTTTCAAATTTTGTCTCTAGATCAGTTTTAATTTTGTCTGAAATAATGAATATAGAGCCGCCTCTTTCATCAAACCATTTCGAGTATTCTTCCAATCTCTTAAGACCGCCGCCATTGATTGAAGCTGAAAAATTAAAAAGACAGTATTTTGCGAAATCACTCAAAATTTCAACCTATTATTTTCACTTTTTATATTATACTTAATTTCTTTTTATAAAATCTTTGAGGCCATACAATAGCTGTTCTTTAAATATAAATCCAGCAAGCTTTATCTTCTTTGAAGAATAAGTTGTAAATATTTCTTCATAACGTTTTCTAAAAATCTTAAATATTAGAAGCAAAATACTTTTTGGTAATATAAAAATTTTTAAAAATGAGATGTCCAGATTATGTATTAGTTTATATGAGTTTATGTATATATTTTTATATGTGTTGTTTGGATCATCGTCTTGAGAAACAATGAATAATTCTTTTTGTTTGTCAAAATCTGTATCGATTACAAATTTAATACTCTCAACAATATTCTTTATAGTCACAAGGTGCATTTGTCTATTTCCCAAGATTAAAAATTTTAATATGTTTTTTAAAATACTCTTGTTTTTAATTTCTTCTAAATTTTTCACAAGATTTAATCCTCCCTCACCAAAAACTGCTGTTGGTCTAAGAATGATCAATTTACATGTCAAATTTGAGTTTAAGAGAAGCTTCTCTAATTTATATTTCAGTTTTTGATAATTTGTTATTGGCAAACATTTTGCTTCTTCATCAATGTATTTATTTTCCTGATGTCCGGCAACAACTGCTGAAGAAATATGAATTAGTTTAGCAATTTTGCAATGATTTGCTGCCAATATAATATTCTCAATGATTCTTTCGTTTTCATTGGATGCACCATAAACACAGTTAATTACAATATCCCCATTCTCAAATATTTGTTTTAAATTATTTTTTGTGAAAGATTCACATTTTATAAACTCAATGTTTTTATTTTTTGTTCTTTCACTAGATCTTGAGACAGCCTTTATGTGGTACTTATTATTTTCAGAAATAAAATTTTTTCCTATAAACGAGTTCGATCCAAGAAGCACTATTTTTTTCATTGCATTTTGATGTGATTATTTGAAATAAGAGAACTTAAAATCCCAAGATAAATCAAAGCATTTGCCGATCGGACTCCAAGAGAGAAAGCAAGAACAAAGGATGTAAAAATATAAAGATTGATTTTAACTCTTGAATCGATATTTTTATTAATAAAAGGAAAATAAAATATAGAAATAAATAAAATTGAGCCTATAAATCCAGATTCATAAATAGACCTTATTAATTGTGAGTTTGGATTTCCAAATGCATCCATAATATCAACATATGAATAATTGTTTACTGCTGAGGTCCCTATCCCAGAGCCAAATAAAAACTGCATGTAATTATTTTCAGAAATTGCTTTTAATTGATCATATACAGGGAAAACTTCACCCATCTGAACTCTTATTAAGTATGGTAGTTGTTGATTGTTTTCTAAGACTTCAAAAACATTAGAGAAAGTCTCAACGTATTGGGCAATTCTTGGAATTTGTACAAAATAAAACGTAGAAATGAAAATAAAAATTATTGAAAAAATAAATACAATTGGTCGTCTAATTAATATTGAGATCAAAATTGGCAAGAGAAGCATTAAAAAAATAAATATCGATAACAAAGATGTAAAACTAATTGTTAAGAATAAGGCTGGCAAGGTTATAAATATCCAAATTATATTAAACTTTTTAGACTTAAAGAGTGACTCTAAATATAATAGAGATAATCCAAGAGCAAGAAATACTGAAGCCTGTCTAGGCTCACCGGATATTCAATGGAATCTCCTTCCAACATCAACACCGTCATAGAAATGCCTTGAAATTAAATCGATACCTAATGAATTAAAAATATAGTCTAAATATCCAAGAACAAGATTTAATATGAATATAAACTTAAAAAGACTAAAAAAATATTCAAAATGATTCTTTTTATTCAAAAAAGCATAAGTAAAGAAATAAAAAAACATGAAGTAATATATAAGAATTAGAAATTCAATTAGCAACTTTCTTGAAACAGCTTTTTCAAAACTTCTTCCACTGAAATCATTTAATTGGTAAATATTTAAGTCAACTGAATGATTTCCAGAAAAATAACCAACGAAAAAAGAAATAGGTATCATTAAAAAGAATAGATTCAATGGATTATTCTTTTCAAGGTTGCCAAACTTAAACATTAGTTTTTTATCATTGAGTATTAGAACAACTAATATAAGAAATGCGATGATCAAAAAAGCTAATTGAAGCATTCTTGAAAAAGGTAAACCTTTGATAAAAATAAAATATAATAATGGCTCAAACAATATTGCAAAAATAAAAAGCTTTATAAAGGGTGTTAAGTCTCTAGTAAAATCTATTGGAGGTGAAACCATATATTACTTAAATAAAGATTTGGGTAGAAAAAATAAAATAATGCCCTTGATTTTAAACTTTAAAGACTTGATTTTGTATATATTTTTGAAAGCTTCAATGTATTTTTTTTGCTTTAAATTCTCTTTAATGCATAGATAAATTTTATTTTGTTTAAACTCATAAAAACCTTCTAATCTCTTTACATCAAAATGCTTTTTTAACTTTTTTTCAAAATAAACAAGTTCCTCTATATTTCTATCAGACTGTTTAAGTAATAAATTTTCGCCATGTTTTCTGCATATAGCTAAATTTTTAGTTGAATAATCTCCATGCCAATTCATCGAGAGTCTATATGTAAAATCTAGGTCTCCGATAATTTGAAGATTAGGATCAAATTTCTCTTTAATATTTTCATAAGCGGATCTTCTAATAATCAAAGTAAGTAGGCCTATAAAATAATTTTTAAGTAAATTTGCGCTTACCTTATTTCTAAAAAGTTTATTTTTTGATTGATATTTGTTCTTTTTTGTTTCATCTAATATTAAATAATTTGAATACACGAAGCCAACTCTTTTATTTTCGAATAATGGGAGCTGTGTTGAAAGCTTGTCACACTCCCAAATATCATCTGTATCTAGAAAAGCAATATATTCACCATTTGATTTTTCAATAGCATAATTTCTTGCCTCATATAGGTTAGTATGTTTATTAGCATAAAAATACTTTAGTCTTTTATCATTGAAGGATTTGAATATCGATGCGCTTTTATCTGTTGATTGGTTGTCCCAAAATATTACTTCAAAGTTATCATAGTCCTGATCTAAAACACTTTTTACAGCTTGCGATAGATATTGCTCACCATTAAAACAATTCATAATTACAGAAACTAAAGCCTTTTCGCTAGTCATCATTTTTTATAAAAATCTATTGTTTTCAATAAGCCTTTATTTAACGGAGTTTTTGAGCTCCACTTAAGAAGCTTTTTTGCTTTTGAAATATCAGCATAAAGTTCCATGTTTTCACTTTCTCGCATCTTTAATTTACCAAAACTTGGCTTACCGCCTCCTATAATTTTTGAAATTTTTTGAGTAATATCTTTAATTGAAACAGCTTTACCTGATGCGATATTTAAAATTTCTCCAGTCACATCAGGAGAATTAAAAATACAAAAAATAGCCTCAGAGAAATCATCCACATAACAAAAATCTCTGATCTGCTTTCCTTGTGTACATGGAAAATCTAAATCTTTTAAGCATGAGTCAATTATAAATGGGATAAATCTATCTTTTTTTTGATTTGGTCCATAAACTAGAAATGGTCTGACAGTTATTGCAGGAAAATTATCAACTTTATATTTCATTCTCAAGAATTCACTACAAAAAACTTTTCCTAACGAATATGGTGAAAATGGTTTTAAGACCATATCTTCTTTTTGTGGTGCTTCACTGGAACCATATTCATCACTTGATCCTATATTAATAAATTTTTCTAAGGAGTCTATTTTTATGGAATCAATAAGATTCATCAAACCCTTAATTTGAGTATCTAAAATTAAGTTACCATTATTATTAAAATTAGAATGATCGACATAATTACCAAAGTTAATTACATAATTAAAATTTTTATTAGCAATAATCTTACTTAATTTTCTTTTATCAAGAATATTGCAAGTATGATTTTTAAGTTTTGGATTTTTAATTTTGCATTTTTCCCTTAGAGATATATTTTCGATATAGAAATTTTTTTTAAGAGCTTTTTCTACGAAGTTAGACCCCAAAAAACCTGATCCACCAATTACAAGTATGCTTTTACCATTCATATTTAAATGGTAACTCATCAATACTACACGAGACAGTCTCATCTTTATCATAGGGCTTGTCTATGCAATTGATGATGATGGAATTTGATTTACTCACGCATTTAAATCCATACCAAAGCTCTTTTGGAATATGTACTAGCTTGTAATTATTTCGGCTTAAAAGTATTTCGTTGCAAATGTTAAATGTTTTTGATGAGGGTCGAAGATCAATAACAACTAACTTAACCTCTCCCTTAATTACACAGATATTTTGTGAGATCTCTTGGTGTTTTTTCCAAGCTTTTATAACTTCAGGTTTTGTTTCAGAAGCATAACATTCTCCAAAAACAAATTCAGGTTGTCTTACAGAACTCAAAATATGAAGAAGAGAACCTCTATCGTCATTAAAAATTTCTAAATCACTTATTCTTAAATCAATTATTTTGTCCAAATTAGACCCTTTTTTTCTGCAATTTCATGATATTCATTTATTTGATTTAAAGTGAAACTATAAATATCTTCATTTTGATTAAAAAAATTGTTGTACCAAGAAGATACAAATAAAGAGGTTTGTTCAAAATTTAAATTAGGCAACCAACCAATATTCATAAGAGCTTTGTCGCAATTCAATTTAAGCAATGAAGACTCAAAGAATTTGTTATTTTGATTAATTTTAATTTTTGGAGATTTGGTATATTTCCAAGTATTTTGTAGATTTTCTATTAATTCAAGTACAGTCCTGTTTTGAGAATCATTTGGTCCAAAATTAAAAGCCTCTCCATTAAGGTTTTTATTTTCTGAAAGCACTGATGCAAGATGCAAATAACCACTTAAAGGCTCTAAAACATGCTGCCAAGGTCTAGTAGAATTTGGAGATCTGATTTCAACTTTATTGTCTTCTGACCATGCGCGCATACAATCAGCAACTATTCTGTCCTTAGCCCAATCTCCTCCACCAATTACATTTCCAGCTCTGGTGATACCAATATTAATGTTTTCTTTATCTTTTAAAAAACTATTAAAATGAGAATAAATAATAGCTTCAGCTGCAGCTTTAGAGCCACTATAAATATCTTTACCTCCCAATCTATCATTTTCTCTATATCCGTAGCACCACTCAACATTCTCATAACATTTATCACTTGTAATAATTATTGCTGTGCAATTGTTATCAAGAGATCTGATTGATTCTAGAACTGAAAGAGTGCCAACAGCATTAGTTTGAACGGTTTCAATAGGTGAATCATAAGATGAAGAAACAATTGCTTGAGCGGCAAGATGAAACACAAAATCCGGATTTTCATCTTGGAAAATCTTCTTTAATTCTTCATGGCTGCAAATATCAATAAAATTATGTTTTATCTCATCCTGTATTTTTAGAGATTCAAAAAGAGATGGATTTGTAGGAATATCTTTTGATACACCAACTACTTTCGCTCCGAGAGAATGGAGCCAAAGTGTAAGCCATGAACCCTTAAACCCAGTATTTCCGGTTATTAGAATCTTTTTTCCAGAGAAAACATTATTAAACATAATTTATTATAACCAAGGAACTTTCTTTTTTTTTGCCAACATATCCAGGTATTCTTTATCTCGAAGTGTATCCATGCATTGCCAAAAACCACTGTGCTTAAAGGACATTAATTCATTATCTCTAACTAAATTCTCCATTGGCTTTCTTTCAAGAATAGTTTCATCATTCTCAAGATAATCAAAAATTTCTTTATTGAATACAAAAAACCCTCCGTTAATCCAACTTTCATTACTCTCGTTATGCTCTGGTTTTTCAATGAATGACTCTACAAGAGAATCATCTTTTATTTTTAGACCCCCAAACCTTGATTGAGGCCTAACTGCAGTAACTGTTGCAATCTTATCGTGTGAATTATGAAATTTAACCACCTCACTTATGTTAATGTCACTCACTCCATCTCCATATGTTAGAAGAAAAGTATCATCAATATAGTCTTTTAGTCTTAATAGCCTCCCACCAGTTAAAGTATTTTTACCAGTGTCAATTAGGTTAATTGTCCATTTTTCATTTGCATCTTTAATATGAGAAATTTTTCCCGTATCTAAGTTAATTTTAAAATCACTTTTTGTAGTTTTATAGTTCAAGAAATAGTTTTTAATGAAATCTCCTTTGTATCCAAGAGGTAAAATGAAATCTGTATAGTCATATTTTTCATAAATCTTCATGATGTGCCACAAAATTGGCATTGAACCTATTTCCACCATTGGCTTTGGTTTGTGAACTGTTTCTTCTGAGAGTCTTGTACCAAGACCACCACATAAAATTACAACTTTCATAAAATTATTTCTTCTTTGTTAATACTCTTTTTAAAGCCTTTATAAAGCTTGGGAAGATACCTTTTGCATGTGCTGCAAAACCAATACCTTCACCACACTTATTTAAATAAAGGTTTGGATGAACGCAATCAAGAAAATATAAATTTTTTATCTCCCTAACTCCTTGATCTTTAAGCTTTTCATAGCTCTTGGAAGCTTTTTTACAATAAAGAAAACAATTTTGTCTGTACCAAAAACCAACCCTTTCATCATCCCAAAATTTTTCTCTAAATAAGTCAAAAGCAACAAAATCATTTTCTTCAAATAATTGACCCCAAAATGACGGATTTCTCTCATTAATGTGATTTGTTCCGCCTTGGTTGGTGAAAGCAGCACTAAATAATACTAAATCAGCAACATTTGTTAAGTTTTTGATAAAAATTTCAGAGCTTTTAGGTTTTAAATGTTCTGCGACTTCAAGAGATATTGCAAGGTCATGTTTTTTTATTGAATCATCTAGATTATCAAGATCCATAGAGACAAAATCAAAGCCGAGTTCTTTAACATATTTACCATCATTCCAAATGCCATCAACACCAGTAAGGCTAGTTGAGCCAAATTTCTTGCACGCTTTCAACCAAGCCGCATAACCACATCCAAGATCAATAACTGAGCTAGGTTGAATGAATTTAAATAAATAATCGATGTATACTTCTGAAGAAATTTCAGAGCTTATGTTAAGCGTTTCATAAAAACTTTCGTCATAAGTGTTATCGGGCTGCATTATATTATCTCCAGGAAATAATTATACTTTATCAAAAAGTATGGTGCTCCATTTTTCTAATTTTTTGTTACTGTAAAAAAATTCTTTAGGACGAATTTCAATATCATTAATATCTGATGTTGAGTTAAGAAAAGCTTTTAATGTATTTACAAAAATAACATCTTTATTGTCTGTTAATGGGCTCATATTAAGTTCATCTGAATTATTAAAAACAACAATTTTTAATCCGAACATATAAGCATCAACCTGTGCAGAAGTCATATTGCTGCAAAAACATATCTTGTGTTGGTTTAATGCATCTTCAATTGAACCGTCAAAAATTTTTGCATACTTGAAATTATAGTTTTTTAATTCTACAGGACAATTTACATGACATTTAAATACAAACTTTCTTCTACCAGGATATTTATTTTCAAAATTCTGAAGAAACATCATGATTTCACTCGTATATTTTATAGAGTAGTCTAAAAAAATAAGAACAGAGTTACGCTTATTAACATTACTAAGCTTTGGTTTATGTCTATATCTGAGAGCTTCACATTCGAGAATTTTTGAAGGATCAATTTCAGCTGAAAGATATTTTTCTTTAGCAGCAGGACTATTTAATAGATAAAAGTTTGGGGTTGTATTAAATTCATCTTTATTGTTATCGATTTTTGAAAAATGCCTTAAATCCCAAAATCTTACTGTTGAATGAGGAACGGCAAATTTTGTTTTCTCAGATACCTTAGAAATCATACTAGAAAAGATATTTTCCCAACCTTGATTTTCAAATAGATAAAATACTTTTTTTTGATTTTTTATTAATTCTATAAACTTTTTTGAATAGTGATACATGTATAAGTTATAAATTAAATTTGGTCCCATGATTGTATCTAGGTAATTATCTTTTAAAAGATTATAAAAATTAATTTTAGAAGAACTTAAATTAAATATTTTTTTATCATGGTTTTTTAATAAAAACTTTATACATGTTTTTAACCAACGCATAAATATGTTACGTTTCACCTTGTAAGGAAGATTTGAATCAACTAAAAAATGATTTGATTTATTTGTCTTATTTAAAGAATTTATGATATTTGATGCTTCTGTTTCATTTTTAATTTGATCATGTGGTGAATAGATGTGAAGAAAATTCGCACTCTCTTCATTGAATTCCAGCAATTCAGGAATTCCATCCCAAAGGTTAGAATTGAAGGTTAATTCACCATCAATAATTTCTGTATTTAGATAAGTTAATGGGGCTATGAATAAAAAACCTTTTTGATTATTAATAGTGGCATCATGGGAAAACTTTCTTTTCGCTAAAAAAATTAATGAATTTAAAGATCTAAGAATCATAAAAATGACACTATTTTTTTTAATATATAAAATATTTTTTAGCCTTAATTTTAAAGTTCTTGAGCAATTAATTTTATGTGCTTTACAAAGCTTTTTAATTTCATTTGCAAGATTAAAATTCAATATATTTATTGATATTTCTGAATATTTATTTGTACTTATGATCTCCTCAAGTGCCATTAATTTAATTGCATCAGAGAAATTTTGTTTATATATGCTTTTTTCTCTAAGTGCGCCTGAAAACCAAAAACTATAGTCATCATATAGTTTGAGAAAATCTATAATTGTCTCATTGCCTATTTTCTTCTCTCCAATTTCATCAATAAAGTTAATATATTTTTTTCTTAATCTTTCAGAGTTATCTTCTATATATTTATTAACAGAAATCACATCATGAATATCATAATTTTTAAATGTGCAATTAATTTGATTGGATCCTAAAGAATGGACTATGGGCTCATCTGAAATTATAAGATTCATATCATTAATTCTTAGTTGAGGGAAAGTTATTTATAAAATTTATTGATTCAGATTTACAGAAATCTCTCCAATCATTTACCTCAGTCCAATGCGAGACAAAACAAAAATTTAAATTACATTCCTTAGAAGAAAAGTAATCATATTTGCTATCGCCAAAATATATAGCAGGATCCATTATGATTTTATTTTTCTTAAGTTTTGTAAAGATATTTATTTTATTTTCAGGACTACCATATATACCTCCTTTAAATAAATTTAGTAAATTTCTTTTTTTGAAGACTGACCTAAGTTCATTTTGATCTCCTCCTGATACTACAAGCAAGTTCTTTTCCTTATTTGATTCAATAAAATTTAACAAATTTTCATTTATTTCAGCTTTAATTAAATTTTTCACGACCATAACTGAAAATTCATTACAAAGATCATCAATAGTTTTTTTTGATTTATCATTTTTAATTAAATTTGACATCAGATATTCAAATTTTTTATACCTTGAAATGCCTCCATTTTCTAAATGAAACTTCAGGAGTTTTTTAGCAGCAATATCACCAAATTGTTTTGCAACATTATAAAAAGCATCAGACTTAATTTGATTTGAATTTAAAATAACTCCGTCACAATCAAAAATTAAAGAGTGATATCTTTTAAAGTCATTTTTCATTACTTAATTTTAAAATTTCCTCAACTTTAATTATGTCTTTTGGGACATCAACTGCAACTGACTCTGAGCTCATTTTTAACATTTTAATTTTACAACCAAGCTCAAGAAATCTTAGAATTTCAATATCTTCATAGCTTTCAAACTTAGTCTTTTTTGGCTGTTCAAGAAATATTGATAAAACATTTTTTGGGTAGGCATAAATACATACTTGACGATATGAGTGATGATTTTTTTTGTTTTTATGAAATGGAATTGGTGATCTGCTCATATATAGCAGGTCCTTTGTGTTTGAAAAAACTACTTTTGGTATATTTTCAGAGATATATTGAGAGTTGTCATCAATTTCACAATACCCATTAAAAATAATATCTGGATATTCTTCTGAAGATTCTATCAGAAGTTTCAAGTCATCGGGATTGAGAAGAGGCTCATCGCCTTGAACATTTATATATACCTTAGCATCAATCATTTTAGATACTTCAGCAATTCTGTCTGTTCCTGTAAGACAATTTTTTGAAGTTAATAAAGATTGAATGTTATTTTCAATGCAATAATCGGTAATCTTTTTACTATCAGTAGCAACAAAAATTTTTTCTTTATCTACCGCTTTGAGGCATTGATTATAAGTTCTTTGAAGCATTTCAATCCCCAAAATCTTAATAAGTGGTTTACCAGGAAGTCTTGTTGAATGATATCTTGCTGGAATTACTACAACGAAGTCATGCTCTGATTGCATATAAAGACTCGACTTTAATATCGTATTTTGACTGAGTTATTGAAACTAATTTACATGAATTTTTATTTTCAGAATATTTACTCAAAATAAAATTCATTTCTTCATTTCTTGGATCACCTTCTTCATAGCCGTCAAAACCAGCTAAAAAAATCTGCGATGCATTGCCACTGTTTGAAACAGCAAGTACATAGGCAAAAACAAGAGGTAATGGAATATTAGAAGAGTTTTTATTGTAAACAAAACTGCTTTCATTAGTTGTTAATCCATAATCAAGAACATCACAATTGTGAAGTTTTTCTCTTACTAATTCTGGAAGTGCGCCATAAGGCATGATTAATGGTTTATTCATAGATGCATATTTTTCTACGTCAGCGATAACTCTCATTGGATGGCATGCAGCTTGATAATTAACATATTCTGGTGATATTTCATTATTAATATTAAGGCAAATCACAACTGAATTAGTTTCTTTGATAAATTGTTCAATACCCAATCTATGTTCTTTTAAAGAAGGTCCATTTCCAACAATCACTATATTCCTATTTTCTAAAGCTTCTTTGGGCTCCCAAGTCCCGCCAATATTTTCATCATAGATATTTGTTTGAGCTATAGAAATATTTTTACTATATTTAGTCCCCCCAACAGCTTTCAGATGATCAATTAATGCAAGAATATCAACTTCATCATATCGGTTATCGCTTATAGCTTCCTGAATAAAAGTAGGATGAATAGAATTAAGTCCGCTTAAAAAATAATAAGGGTTTTTTCCCCATTTATATTTAATTTGCAAAGGCTCAAAGTATTGATCTATCAATTTTAAAAGAGAGAAATAATTAGTATTTTTATCGGATTGTTTAAACTCTATAAGAGAGTATTCTGTTTGAAGATTTCCAGGTCCTCTTCCCATTCCTGTAACAGTGCTGTCTATCCATGTTGCACCTTTGTTGAACGCTTCTTGAGAATTGCTCATTGCCATGCCCATGTTATCATGAGTATGGATTCCGATTTCTCCATCCCAATGAGTTTTTAGAAGCTTAATAATATCACTAATGTTTGATGGCTTGAGGTTACCGAGACTATCTGCGAAATATAGAACATCTGGTTTTGATATTAAAGCTTTTTTTCCAAACTCAATAATTTGTTCATTTGAAGCTTCAGATATTTGCATAATATTTATTCCAACAATATATCCAAGCTCCCTAAAAATTTCACATAATTCTAGGGACCTATCAAACTCTTCTAAATGTGATGCAATTCTAACCAAACTTATTCTTGAATCTGATGCAGGTTTAAAAAGAGAGCAAATCTTTTCTTTGAGAAACTTTGATTCAAATTTATTGAACTCAGATGCATTTACCATCACACCGATATTTAAATTTTTAGGAATATTTAAAGAATCAAGAAAAGTATCTGTTGAAAAAGCATACGGTCCTTTGAAACCAGCCTTGTTAAATGATCTCAAACCAATTTCTACAAAGTCAACTTCATTAACTTTCATTGCATTTAGATATGAATTAACTAAATCTTCGTTGAAAACCCAATTATTGTAATAACCACCATCTCTAAGGGTGCAATCGAGAATTTTTACTGATTTCATATCTTAAATATTACTTTTGTTTAAATTTTTAGCAAATATAATATACATCTTTCTTATTATGTCAGAACCTTTAAATACTTCGTATTCAGAACTGTTCTTGGTTGCTTCATCTCTTATGAACTCTATTTTATAGTTATATTTTGAAAAGAATTCATTCAAAAAATCATAAGAAAATTGATTTATATAGTATGGTTCTTCTACATAAGTTTTATCATCCATTAAATAGTTTATATTATCTTTTCCTGCGAATGTCCTCAGATAAATATAATTAGAATTTGATTCTAAAATGTTATCCAGCATATCTGTGGGATTATTAGTATGTTCTAGAACAGCTGAAACTATTGAAATTTGCGACTTTCTAGGAACTATATCTTGAATATCAGCAATTTCATATTTATCTTGCAATTCAGGGAAATACTTTAGACCTATTTCAATAAACTTCTTATCGATATCATATCCAAAATAGTCATACTTATTTTGAAGATCTCTTTTCTGTATCTCTTTATATAATTGGAAATAATTACAGCCAATATCATTTATTGATACCTTGTTGTGATTTAAATACAAACTTTCTATAAGATCTATAACCTGCTTGCACCATAATAAATACTTTTTCTTAGCACGTTCTTCGTAAAATTCTATCTGATTTTTTAAAGTATTATGAGTATGAGTAATAGACTTCATTGTCTTATTTAAAATATTTTAGCTTTTAATATTTATATAAATTAAATATAAGTACACTATTACATTAAGTATAAAGGTCCAAAAAATTATAAAAAGTAATTTTGATGGCTCAGATTTTCTGACAGGCTCAAAGGGACTATCAATTATTTCAATTAGTCCGCTTTTAGAGCTTGATAAAGCTATTTTTTGTAGATCTGTTTGAATCAATTTTGATATTGTTTTAGTGACAAATTGAGAATTTGTTTTTTCATACATTGTCATCAAAAAATCATATGACTCTTCTGCCATTTCTTTTTCTCTTGAGGACATATAATCTATAAAATTTGTCATTACATTTTCAAGAATTTTTTTTGCACTTGCTGGAGACTTACTATAAGCTGCAATAGATACTAAACCAGACTCTCTTTCCTTCGAAACCTCAATAGTTGTTTCTATGTAATCTGTATATGCTTGCATGAAGGGAGGTCTCTCAGACATTTTATAAGAATTATTTTCATCCAATAATTCTTGCTTAAACAGAGTTTTCCTTGAAGATTTATCATAGCTATCAATAGCATATGCATGCAACATAAAGTCTTCATTAGAGTACAAATTTTTGAAAAAATCTCGAGATTTCAGAATTTCAATTGTTTTCAAATCAGTAGATGAAGTTGTTGTATTACCACTTATTAAACTAAGGCCTGAAACAAGACTGGATTCATCATTATTTAAAAGATTATATTTATCTTTTATCAATACAAGAGAGCTGCTTTTAAATATCTCTGTAAGTTGGAATGAAATGTATGTGGATATCGAAAACACCAATGTAAAACATATCAAAAGAGTTCTAAGATTATTAACGAGGGGTCTTTTTAAAAAGTCGAGATCAAAAATTTTATTATTATCTTCCATTTTATGTTATGTATGTAGTTTTGGTACCCGGAGCCGGACTTGAACCGGCACGCCATTTCTGGCGAGGGATTTTAAGTCCCTTGTGTCTACCAATTCCACCACCCGGGCATTTTAAACAAATTCATTTTTAAACAAGAAGGGATTATATCATTAATAAACGATATCGATTTAATTTACAGATGCTCTCTTAACTTTTCTGCGATTGGTATCTCAGCATCAATAACCTTTTTTATGCCATCTCCCATAGCATCAGATACCTTTCTGACTGATCCAACTAAATTTCTCAGACCTGCAGGCTCAAGAGATGCAGACTGATCAGAGCCATACATAGATCTGTCAAGAGTAATATGACGTTCTAATGATGTAATGCCCATTGCAGTCGCGGCAACCGAAATTGCAACACCAGTTTCATGACCACTATATCCAACGTTACATTTAAAAGTATCTCTAAGAGTATTGATAATATTGAGATTTGCATCTTGATCATTCATTGGATAAGTTGAAATGGTATGCATTAATTCAAAAGAACATTCATGTTTTTTAAAAATATCAACAGCTTTCTCAATATCATCCAATGTGCTCATTCCTGTAGATATGAAAGTGTGCTTTTTTTCTTCAGCAATTAATTCAAGTAATTCGTGATGAACAATCATAGCAGATGCAACTTTATTGTAGTTACAATCAAATTCTCTTAAAAATAGTTGGCTTTCCGTATCCCATGCCGAGGCGAACCATTCAATATTTTTTGATTTACAATATGAGTCGATCTCAGAATATTCATTTTTACTAAATTCTAGACCTTCTTTTTGCTCTCTCTGAGTAGTGCCCCATGGACTTTCTCTTTCTCCTGCAAGCATCTCCTGTGAATATACCAAATCAATGGTTCTTTTTTGAAATTTAACTGCGTCTAGACCAATATCAGCAGACAAATCTATTAATTGTTTAGCTATATCAATATCGCCGTTGTGATTTATTCCAATTTCGCCAACAATAAAAACTTTAGACATTCCCCAACTCCATGTGATTATAAAGATCCATAATAACACCATTCCCTCCTAAGGAGTCAAGAATTACAGACGAAACCTGCAATATTTCTTTATGAGAATCTTTTGGACAAAATGTATTAGATAATGACTTCATTACTTCCATGTCATTAAGATCATTTCCAACATATGCAACATTATTATCTTCGTAGTAATTTTCTTTCATAATAGATTTAATCTTGCTCAATTTGTTATCTATTCCTTGATAGACCTCAATACCAAGCTTTTTTGCTCTTTTTGAAACGACTTCATTTTTTTCAGTTGAAATAATGTATTGTTTAACATTAAGTTTTTTAAAATATGATATCGCCAGGCCATCACTTCTATTTACTGTAACTAACTCCTCTCCTGTTTCTGAAAGAATTACCTTGTTATCAGTCATAACTCCATCAAAATCATAAAATATGCATTTAATAGTCATTGTTAAAAATTAAAAAGATTTTTTTCAACCATTTGACATACTTCGTGTCCAACTATTGTATGTATTTCTTGAATATTTGGAGTACGGACTGAAGGTGCTTTGAAAGCAATAGATGAAAATTGTTCAAGATTAGTTTTTTTATGTCCGCCTATCATTGAAATAACATGTATTTTATTTTCAATTGCATATTTTGCAGCTTTGCAAACATTTTTGCTGTTACCACTGGTTGAATAAGCAAACAGTAAATCGCCCTCTTTTGATAAAGTCATTAGCTGCCTTTCGAAAATTCCATCATAACCAAAATCATTACTCCATGCTGTTATAAATGAAGTATCTGTAGTTAAAGCTAGAGCAGGCATACCTTCACGAGGCTTATGATGATCTAGCGTTGCGCAGTACTCAGCAGCCATATGTTGAGATTCAGCAGCACTACCACCATTTCCACAGAAAAATATCTTACCGGAATTTTTTATGCATTCTGTAACTAAATCAGAAATACTTATTATCGACTCAGATATATAATCTGAATTATCAATAAGAGCATTGGCTCTTTTTTTTAATGCTATTTCAATGTCTTTTATACTCATTTTTTAAAGTTGGTATTTTTTACCAAACCGATCTTCCTCCGTCAATTACAATAGATGATCCAGTCATATAACTTGAGGCATCAGATAAAAGAAAAAGAATAGATCCTTTATATTCATCTTTATTTGCCATTCTACCTAATGGTATTAAATTATTAATCTTTTTAATGAATTCTTTATCTTGATTATCTAAGATTCCGCCAGGTAACAATGTATTACATCTAATATTGCTATCATTCCAATATGTTGCAGTATACTTTGTTAATCCAACCAAACCATGCTTGATTACAGAATAAGTGACTGGTTTAAATTTTTTAGTACCATTTTTTTGTTCATATATCCTTTGATCAGGAGCTATAAGACCAAGATCAGAGGAAATATTTATAATGGATCCATATTTATTTTTGACCATCATTTGTCCAAAAACTCTGGTACAAATAAAAGCTCCTTTTAATCCCACATTAAGCTCAATATCCCAAGTATTAAGATCAAATTCTTCTATAGATCCGTCATTTTCAAGACCTTTTTTGTTAACTGATGGATTAATAGCAGCATTATTTATTAAGCCAATAATTTTTCTTGATTCAGATCTTAGAGTTTTAGAAACCTTTAAAACATCTCTCTCATTTGTAATATCACATACAAAAAAATTGACCTTGCCTTGATACGTTTCGTTTAATTTTTTTGAAATTTTTTCAAGATTTGATTTATTTATATCAATTAAAATTACATTACCGCCAGCCTCTAATACTGCCTCAGCATGACTTTTTCCCATTAAACCTGCTGCTCCTGTAATAACTACATCCCCCTTTAATGTAAATAATTCTTTTAACATTCTATTGTGACCTTGTTTGGCCTCCATCTAAAATTAATGAAGTTCCAGTTACAAAAGATGAATCATCACCAGCTAGAAAGTTAATTGCGTTAGAAACATCTTCTGGAGTTCCAAATCTAGTAGCATCAAATTCTTTAAGATAATTATTCATAGAGTTTTTATTATTATTAGTTTTTTTATGCCAAACCGATCCTTCATACATGAGATTTCCGCAGATCAGCCCATTAATTTTTATAAGCTTTGATTCCAAATATTTTGAATACACCTTTATGTAGAAATTTAAAGCAGATTTCGCAACTGAGTATGTTGCGGGTGCTCCTTTAATATACTCATGGCCACATATTGATGAAATACAGACTATATTTTTTTTGGAGGATGAGTTTTTTATAGCAGCATCTACTACATTAACGGTAGAAAAAAAGTTAACATCCATTACTCTCTTCCACTCTTCGATCGTCTCAGTACCTGTTTCAACTGATGTGCCTGATCCAACGTTACAAATTATTACATCTATTAATCCAATAGATTTCTCACATTCAACAATGAGCTGGTTACATTCTCCAGGAACTGTAACGTCACATGCGAATCCATCAAGTTTAAGCTTATCTTTAGCATTTCTGAGATTGTTTTCATTATGTGCATTTAAATAAACTTTTGAGCCCATGCCACTATAAATCTTTGCAAGTTGAAATCCTAGACCTCTTGATGATCCTGTTATTAATATGTTTTTACCGCTCAAACTCATTACTACATTTGTGAATTTATGTAATCAACATATTCTAACATTGTGTTTAAATCTTTACCCTTATTCGCCCTAGCTGTTTGCATTGAAAAATTAAAATTGTAGTTATATTCTTTCAATGTCTGAAAAAATAACTTGAAATCAACATCACCTTTTTGAAGTGGAACAGTAAATCCTTTATACAATCTATCTTTAATATGAATATGAAGGATCCTCTCAAAGTAAGCTTTAAATTCGTCCTTTATATTAAAACCAAGACTTGCACTATTCCCAACATCATAGTTTATTCCATAGTGTTTATTGGGAAACTTAGATATAAAATTTTTTAATTTTAATGGCTCATAATCACTTTCAAACGCTATCTTTATGTTATGTCTTTTTAAGAGAGGTTTTAGATTTAAGAAAAATTCTATTACTTTTTTTTCTTCTTTATCATCTTTAATTGAAGACTCGTCAACAAGGGGAATAACTATAATTTCACAAGACACTTTGCTAAGACCAGTCAGGATTTTTTCAATTATAAGTCTCATGAAATTTAAGTTCTCTTTAGTATCTTTCCATGGCGGTTTATGCATAATAAAGTCCGCAGTAGATGCTAATACTTCTATTTCATATTGTTTTAAAACTTTAATTAAGTAATTGTTTCCTATGCAACTTGATAATGGGTTTTCCCAAATTCTATCGAAATCAATCGTCAATTCAATATACTTTAGATTATTTTGTGAAGCTAATTTTAATTCTTTTACCCATTCATCTCTGGGAAAAGCCTGTATCTTATTTTCAACTTGACTAACAAGTCTTCCCTGAACGAATGCAATTTTATTCATTTTTAAAGTAATGTCTCAACAAGCTCCAGCAAGTTGTTTTCATAATCATAACAAAAGGCAACTTTAGCAGTTTTTTGATGATTTATTTTTGGTTCATTTATAAATCTCACATTAATTTTTTTTAATTGTTGATATTTCTTGTCGAGATTATCAATATTTATTGCAATATGATTGAATCCGTCTGTTAAAAGACCTTTATTTCTTTTTTCAGATTCATGTGATTGATATTCAATTAATTCAATACATGACCCATCTTTGGCGTAACATTTGCATGTTCTTGCAATGCCATCTTGAATACCTGTTAGATGTTCATAAAATGTGCCGCTTTCAATTTGGTCCAATTTAGGAATAAATTCAAGTACATCTCTGTAAATCAGTAAAGAATTTTCTATATCGTTAACAATCAAGCCAACATGACGAAGAGAGATCATAATTATAGGTATTTTTTATTTTCTTTTAGCCAATTTGGGCCAAGACAAAAATCAATATGATCTTTATTATAAACTCCCAAAGGTTCTTCAATAAGTTCAAAAAAATGTTGATCAATATCATAATCATGATAATAAATCCAATTTCTTTGGAGGTTACACTTCAAAAATCTTGCATTTGCAGTTCGACCGTCAGTTACTATTAAAGTTCCAGGACAAAGAAAATGTTCTATAGATAAGATATCTGCAGACATTGGCATTCGATCAGGATGATTAGTACCCAAGCCTCGCAAAGAACCGCCAGCTGAAAATTGATCTGGACCGTCTAAGTATATTAGATCCGGACTGACATTTGGAATATTATGATAGTAAGTGCACATTCTGCCATTGAAATCAGAAACCTCTAAAGGGCAATAGTGCAGTTTAACAATATCGGAATCAGAAATTTTTTCTTTAATGTCTATTCTTGTGTTTTCAATCCAACCAAGATTATTTTCAATACAATGAATTTCAAAAGGATTACTTCTTCTTAGTTTTAAAACTTCATCTTTGTAGTTTTCTTTGTTTTTCATTAAAGCGTCTGCAAAAACTATGCTGGACTTACCGAGTCCAAATTCAAGAATTGTTGTAACTTTTCTTGATGTAACTAAATAATGCAGTCGAGTTAAATCATCAAGCTCTGGTGAAAAGGATTCATGATTTGTTGGATCTACGCTATAGTAATTTGGTCTAACATTTTTTGCGTGAATATCTCCATATTCATCTAAATTAACATCAACAAGCTCATGTATATGATGTTCTTTGAGATATTTCTCGTAATCAAGTTTTTTAAAATATTCTTTACTAGTCATTTTATCACCTATGTATTATCTAAAATTACTTCCTCGATAACTTCTAATCCTTCTATTAATGCTTCATCAGTTATGTTTAGAGGAGGACCTAATTTGATTGACTCTCTTCCAGTATGAACTACTAATAAACCCTTTTGCAAACATAACTCGCAAACTTTTGAAGGCAAATCTGATACAGGCTCTTTTGTTATGGGGTCTTGAAATAAAATTGCACCGATCAATCCTTTAGCATTAATATAAGCAATATTATTTTTTGATTTTTCTTTAATTAAGTCTAATTTATCTTTAAAAATCCTACCTTTTCTGATTGTTTCATTAATTAAATCATTACTTTGGATTTCATCAATCACTGCAAGTCCAGCAGAACAGGCTAATGGATTTGCCGAGTGAGTACTGCTCATATTTCCAATTTCGGGTAAATCCATTACAGCAGATTTTCCAATAACTCCAGATAATGGATATCCATTACCCATCCCCTTTCCACAACATAATAAATCCGGTTCAATGTCATAGTGCATATAACCAAAAGGTTTCCCTGTTCTTCCAAATCCTGATTGCATTTCATCAAATGCAATTAAGATTCCATACTTTTTTGCGAATTCTGATGCTGCTATAACAAAATCCTTAGGATAGAAAATAGCTCCCCACCCTTGAAAGGTCTCAAAAATCATGCCACAAATATCTTTTGACGGATCGATTCCATCAGAAATAAGTTTGTTTATTTGTTTCTCAAAAAAATCTTTTCCTGAGGTACCGTTTAAACTCCATTCATAAGGAAATTTTAAATGATGTATGTCTTTATCAAGATTACCAATCCATTTTTTTTGCTCTAAATTTCCACTCATCATTTGGGCGCCAGTTGTTCTTCCATGCCAATTATTTTCAAAAGCAATAATACCTAGTCTTTCTTTTTTAATTTTCTGGCCATTCATTCTCATTAATTTAAATGCAGCCTCAGTTGCCTCAGTGCCAGCAGACATTAGAAAAGCTTTTTCAAAATTTGTGCCGGCAAAATCAACTAATTTTTCAAGATATTCTGCTCTAATTGAATTCCCATAAGCGTAGCACCCAGTAATGGGTTTTTTTAGAGTTTGCATCATGTATTTAGATACTCTATCGTTAGAGTGACCAACATTTGCAAAAAAAATTGCTGACGTAAAGTCTAAAAACTTGTTTCCAGCAGAATCAAAAATATTTGAATCATAAGCAGAATCCCATACTAAAGGTAATTGACCATGCATAGATCTTGACTCAAAGGTATCAAGTTTTTTTAGAACCTCCTCAGTGCCATGACATGGAATTTTTGTTTTAATTTCTCTATATTTTGTATTAATAAATTTGACCTTTTGGGGGCTTCTTTCAAATGTATTTGATGACATGATTAATTAAATATATCTCTTATATTATCTGAATTTTCAACTTGATATTCCAAGTACTTAAAATCTTCAACAGTATCAACCTCGGTTACAAAATCTGTTATGTAGGCAAAGCATTTTTCTCCATGAATTTTTTTCTCATTTCTTACATAATCTGTCTTTATTATATCTACATATCCATTAGGAAAGTATGTTTTTGGAAATAATTGCCGAGGAGCATTTACATCAATTTCACGATCACGAAGAAACTCAAGAGGTAAAAGTTCATTATTTTCAGATACTTCTAAGGTTTTATATGAAGATTCAGGCATTTCATGCACAGACCGAAGGGAATTAAATTCACTATTATCTAAAAATGTGTTTATTGCAGAGTCAATAACCTTAGGAGATCTAAGAGGGGTTGTTGGTCTTAAGTGAACTAAACATTCAGGCTCCTCATTTAGTTCTTTAAATTCATCTAAAGCATGTAAAATAAACTCATAATCAGTAGACCCATCTCCTGATATTATTTCTGGTCTAATGAATGGAACCTCTCCACCATAGTCCTCTGCAATACTTGCATATTCTTTGGAGTCGGTAGAAATAATAACTCTGTCTATATACTTACATTTTTTTGCTGCCAATATAGACCATGCTATTAATGGATGACCATTA
>MDTB01082136.1_pt1 | contig 51473 bp, 52 predicted proteins | sample 811161 | NCBI WGS metagenome assembly MDTB01 (sample SAMN05326650, study PRJNA326480) | marine metagenome | isolation source: seawater | place: Mediterranean Sea | collected 2009
AAATTTAAAAATGTGTCGATGTGGTGGAAATGGTATACACAACAGACTTAAAATCTGTCGCCTTCGGGCTTGGGGGTTCAAGTCCCCCCATCGACACCATTTTCATATTTATAATTAATTTTAAATTATAAGAAACTTTATCCTCTTGAACCGAAGACTTTTTCTAAGCAAATTTAAAGTAATCTCTTAGCTGCTTTTCTTGATTACTGTATATATTTACAGTATAATATATTCATGAAACATAAAATATTAACTGCTGTAGTGATGAACGCTAGGGGAAACCTTCAGAAACATAAACTAAATGCCGAAATATTATTAGATAGACAATCTGAAGTTTGTGAAAGTGATTACATTAAATTAATTGAAAAAGAATTGGAACAAATCAAGAAATATTCAGACCAACTAGAAGTTGTTGATAGATATTTTGAGGTCAAATTTTAATAAATTTAGAAAGAATTTTAAATGTTATTTAATAATAGAAAAATTGGTAAAGGTCAAACTCAAATTTTGAGGTTTATAAAAGAAAATCTTGAAAAAAAAAGAATCGAAAAAAGACGTTCATTAGAACAATTATTGGGCAAAATGTCTATTAAAGTTCAAGCATCTAAATATAATTAATTTTGACAAATTAGGACTTTTATTGTTTATTTTTTTTTTCTAACCTTGTTAATAAAGATGTTGTATCGGATTTACCATGTCCAATTTTTTGCAAATCCTCGTAAAACTTGTCAACTACGCTAGTGACCGGTAATTCTGCATTTATTAAGTCACCTTTTTTTAATAATATTGCTAAATCTTTTCTCATAAGATCTACAGCGAATCCAAAATCGTATTTTCCATTAATCATTGTTTTGCTCCTATTACTCATTTGCCAACTTCCTGCAGCTCCATTTTTAATAACATCTACAACCTTGCTCATATCTAGCCCAGCCATTTTTCCAAAGTTTATTCCCTCTGCTAATCCTTGAATTAAACCGGCAATGCAGATTTGATTAACCATTTTAGCTAGCTGTCCTGAACCAGATTTTCCAATAAGAGCAACAGTTTTGGAATATAAGCTTAGTATTTTTTTTGATTTTTCAAAGATTTCTTGTTTTCCTCCACACATTATCGATAATTGACCTGCACGAGCTCCTATATTTCCTCCAGAAACAGGTGCGTCAATAAAATTTATTTCGAAATTATTAGCTGCATTGAATAGTTTAATTGCGGTTTCAGAGGATGTAGTTGTGTGGTCAATAAAGATTGAATTTTTTTTCATAAATTTAAAGCATCCATTAGTTCCGGTTGTAATTTCTTCTACATCTGGATCTTTACCAACACAACTAATAACAAAGTCAGCATCTTTTGAAACATCAGATAGATTTTCTACATATGTTGCATCGTATGACTTGAAAGAATTTGTCCAATAAATACTCTTTTCAATATTTCGATTAAAAACTTTAATTGAGCAACCAGCCTTAGCTAGATGTCCTGCCATGGATGCACCCATGACACCCAAGCCAATAAACGCAACACGAACATTACCTACACGTTCGTATGTCTTTTGGTCAATATAATTACCTTTCAACTATGTAACTATTTTTGGTGAGCCTTTGGTGGAAAAAACCACCATCGGATGAATATTATTATTATGGTAAACAAAATGAGGACCCAACGAAATATAAGGCATTTTAAATTTTAAATTTTTTAAAATAATTATTTGAGAATACGAGGGTGTTTTAATAATATTCGCTTGCAAATCATAACAAAAATTTTCGCCTGGCCTTAAAACAATGTGAATAGGTGATTTAAAAAGGAAATTATTTATAACACTCGACTTTAGATGGTAATTGTTTTTAATTTCACACGATAGTGCATAATTTCTTTTAAACAAGGCTGAAAAGAACAATAACAAAGATAAATTTTTTGTTTTAATAAAGAACTTACGTCTTTTGTCATTTTGAATATATTTATCAATCATTTTTTTTTAATTTTTAAGGTTTATAAAATCCAAGCTGAATTGAAAGTCCAATGAGAGCAGAACTTCTACCTCCGGTTCTACAAAATACAAAAATCGGTTTTGGTAAAGTGTCCATAAGATATGACATTTTTTGAGCTTCCTCCTCGGAGTGGTAATTACTATCTACTGGAAAGTACCTAAAGGCAATACCATAGGCATTTGCTTCAATTTCGATACTTTCTTGGGTAGGTTGTTGGAGGTCCGACTCATAATCAGGACGATTACAAATAATACTATTAAATCCCATTTTTTTTATTGAGGATATATTTTGTGGGGAAATTTGCCCAGTAACAGCAATTTCATCAGTTAGCCAGTGAACAGAATTATCCATAATGAGTTAAATTTAATTTTTACAATATATTGATGATACAAAAAAACATCTTTGTAGTAAAAAGAATGTTTAAATAAGAGACATAATTGTAAAAAAAATAAATACTTTTTAACAAATAATTAAATTTATTTAATGCAAACACATTTATTGGAGTTTAAACGGGTTTTCAATGAAAAATAAAAAAAAAGATTTGAATGAGTTTTTGAATGAGAATTGTAAATGCTTTAACAAAGGTAGCTCACTTGAAAAATTATTTGTAGGAATTAGCGAAGCTTGTAAATCGGTGTCTTTGCTTACAGCAAATGGAGAAATAAGTGGAGTTTTGGGTAATCTTAAAAGTACGAATGTTCAAGGTGAAATTCAAAAAAAATTAGACGTTTTATCGAATGATATCTTTATTGAATGTTTTTTGAAAAATGAGATTGCTTCGGCTTTGATTTCTGAAGAGAACCAAGATCCAATTATTAATAAATACAACTCTTCAGCACCTTATGTTGTTTATTTTGACCCACTAGATGGTTCATCCAACATTGATGTCAATGGTTCAGTAGGTTCAATATTTTCTATTTTCGAATATTCAAATAACTCTAATAATATGCTAATTCCTCTTACCGGAAATTTCCAAATAGCAGCATGTTATGCAATTTATGGTCCTTCCACAATGTTTGTTTTATCACTTGGATCAGGCACTCATGGATTTACTCTAGATGCAAATTCTGGGAAATTTTTGCTTACCCATCCCAACCTTTCGGTTCCTGAGGCAACTCATGAATATTCCATAAATACAAGTAATGAAAGATTTTGGGATTTTCCAATTGCTAGATATGTTAGAGAGTGCATTGCGGGAGCATCGGGTGTAAGAGACAAAAACTTTAATATGCGTTGGACTGGCAGCATGGTTGCCGATATCCACAGAGTTTTAATTAGAGGAGGAATTTTTATGTATCCAAAAGATTCAAAAAAACCTGAAAAGGCTGGCCGTCTGAGATTAATGTATGAAGCTAACCCAATGGCTTATTTAGTTGAACAGGCAGGTGGAAGAGCATCTACAGGCAAAGTAAATTTGCTTGATGTTGTACCTGATGATTACCATCAGCGTATTTCGGTAATAATTGGATCTAAGGAGGAAGTAGAAAGAGTAGAACGTTACTATGTTGAAAACCTAGAAGGAAAAGACTCAAAGTATGAATTTCCTCTTTTCAAGGAGCGTTCACTTTTTTATAAAACCGAATAATCTCATAAATTACTTTAAACACTTATGTCTAATTCTCATCCTATCATTGCAATAACTGGATCCTCAGGAGCAGGGACTTCGACTGTTTTGCATAGCTTTCGCCATATTTTTAGAAGAGAGGGACTAATAGCTCAAATTGTTCAAGGTGACTCTTTTCATAGATTTGACAGAGATGGAATGATCCATGCTATGAGAGAAGCTGAAAAAGAGGGCAATACCAATTTCAGTCATTTTGGGCCTGAATCGAATCTTTTGAATGAACTAGAAAATTTATTTACGGAATATGGTGAATTGGGAACAGGTAAATTTAGAAGATATTTACATAATGCTGATGAGGCCTCCTTTTATAAACAATCTTCAGGAACTTTTACACCCTGGGAACCTATTAGAGAGGACACTGACCTATTATTTTATGAAGGGTTACATGGAGCATACAAATATGGAAATATTGATATTGCCAGACATGTAGACTTACTTGTCGGAGTTGTTCCAATAATTAATCTGGAATGGATTCAAAAGTTACACCGCGATCAATTGACCCGAGGGTATTCTCAGGAGGCTATAGTTGACACAATTTTAAGAAGAATGCCAGATTATGTTAATTACATAACCCCGCAGTTTTCTAGAACTCATGTTAACTTTCAAAGAGTTCCAACGGTTGATACCTCAAACCCTTTTGTTGCAAGGGATATACCATCAGCAGATGAATCGATTGTAGTAATTAGATTTGCTAATCCGATGGGAATTGATTTCCCTTACCTGCTATCAATTCTTGATCAATCTGTAATGACTAGACCGAATACCATTGCTATTCCTGGAGGAAAAATGGGATTGGCGATGCAATTAATTTTTACTCCGATGATATTGAGGTTAATTAAAGGAAAAAATAAATAATTATCTTGAGATTGCACTGTTTTGACTTGGCTCAATGCTTTAAAATGTAATTTAAGTTTAATCAAGGAGATTTATAAATGCCACTAATTGCATTGCGACAGCTTTTGGATCATGCTGCAGAAAATAATTATGGTGTTCCAGCTTTTAATGTAAATAATTTGGAGCAAGTTCAGGCAATAATGATGGCTGCTAGTTTTTGTGAAAGTCCTGTTATTCTCCAAGCTAGTGCCGGAGCTCGTAAGTATGCTGGAGAACCTTTCCTTAGAAAATTAATAGAAGCGGCACTTGAACAATATCCGGAAATACCAATTTGCATGCATCAAGACCATGGCGTTTCACCCCTTGTATGTCAAAAGTCAATCAGGAGTGGTTTTAGTAGTGTAATGATGGATGGTTCTCTAGAGGAAGATGGGAAGACCCCTGCTTCTTATGAATACAATATTTCAGTAACCAAACAAGTTGTTTCTATGGCTCATGCTGTTGGTGTATCTGTTGAAGGAGAGCTTGGGTGTTTGGGTTCATTGGAGACTGGAGAGGCTGGAGAAGAGGATGGAGTTGGTGCTGAAGGAATTTTGGATCATTCTCAATTATTAACAGACCCTGACGAAGCTGCCCATTTTGTATCTGAAACAAATGTAGATGCTCTAGCTATAGCTATTGGTACAAGTCATGGAGCGTATAAATTCACTCGACCTCCGACTGGAGATATTCTTGCAATTGATAGAATTAAAGAAATTCATAAGAGAATTCCTAATACGCATTTAGTTATGCATGGATCTTCTAGCGTTCCTCAAGAGTGGTTGGAAATAATAAGAAAGTTTGGAGGTAATATCAAGGAAACTTATGGCGTTCCTGTAAAAGAGATAGTTGAAGGAATAAAACATGGCGTAAGAAAAATTAATATTGATACTGATATAAGATTAGCAATGACTGGAGCTATAAGAAAAAAAATGTCTGATGACCCTGGTAATTTCGACCCAAGAAGTTATCTTAAGGAGGCAAGCGCTGCTGCTAGTCAAATATGCAAAGATAGGTTTGAAGCTTTTGGATGTGCTGGAAAAATCTCGGGCATTAAGGTAATCCCTTTGGAGGAAATTAGTAATATGTACAGGACCGGTAAATTGAATTCGGTTGTTTATTAATTATATTCATTATGGAACAAACGTAATTGGACTTTGTCAATATTAATTATAAATTATCAACCCATTTTTAATTTAATTCTTTTACACATAACTCATGGAAATAAATCTAAATAGAAGAAAATTTGTAAAATATAATTCTAACGCCGTTCTACTCGCAAAGATGGTTGCAATTGGTTTTTTTAGTAATAATCAAGTTACAGCTAGTACTTGGAAAAAGGACTGGTTTTCTACAATAACGTTGAACGAAACTATGAAAGTTATGGGTGTAAAAGATGTAACTCAAAGTGACAAGATTATTATAAGTGCGCCAGATACTGCTGAAAACGGAGCATATGTTGGAGTAGGAGTTTTAACCGAGATTCCAGAAGTGGAGATGATTGCGTTATTGGTTGAAAATAACCCCATCATGCTTGCAGGATATTTCAAATTTAGTTCAAAGGTAATGCCAAATATTTCAACCAAAGTAAAGATGGCTGAAAGCTCAAACATCATTTCTATAATAAAAACAAAAAATGAAAATTACCTTATGGCAAAAAGACCAGTTAACGTAACTATAGGTGGATGCGGAAGTTAAAATTTTATAAACTTTCAAGATTTTTTATGACAAAACCTACAAAAATTAGAGCTAGATTTAAAGATAATAAGATAGATTTTAGGATGCTTATGCATCATGAAATGGAGACTGGTTTAAGAAAGGATGAGAAAACCGGTAATTCTATACCAGCCTGGTTTATTAAAGAATTTTCAATTCTTTTAAATGGTAACATCATCCTTTCAGGTAATTTGGGTCCCACGATCTCAAAAAATCCATATCTACGATGTAAAATTTATGGAAATGTAGGTGACGTACTACTTGTAAATTGGATTGATAATAAAGGTAATAATCGTTCAGATAGGTCAATTGTCGAGATTTGAATAATCTAAAAAATATTTCCTTCATCATTTGTTTTTTGGTCATCACTTTTGCAACAAAATCTGCTGTTACTGCCCAGAAAAGTTTGAAAAATAAACAGTTTAATGATCTTGTTTTACTTTCTATTGAGGGTAAAGATTGGTGGAAAAAAAAATTAGGACCTAATGGTATTTCGTTAGAAAATTGCGATTTAGGTTTAGGTCCTGGCGTTGTGGAGGGTGTTCACAAATCAATGCCAAGATTTTTTGGAGATGTAGGAATGATTTTGGATTTAAAATCTAGATTAATTTTTTGTATGAATAAAATACAAGGTTTTGATAAAAAAAAATTACTTACTAGTTATGAATTAAAACAAATAGTCACTTCGATTGCTGTTTGGGTTGCCGAAAAATCACTTGGATCTGACTTTCAAGTTAGAACAACTAATCGACAAGAAAAAAAATATTTTGATATTGGCAAAAGAATATTTCATTCTGAGCTGGTTCCAGATGGTTTATCACTATCCAATTGTCTATTTGATGTTAAAAATTACAACGCAATTAATTATCTTTTAGACTATGACTCTCAATATACAAAACTATTCTCTTCCTATCCGAAATATGATCAAGCAAAGAGAGATGTCATTTTCGTTGAAGATAAAATTTCTGAGTGTCTTTATGAACAAGGAATAGCCAACAAAAGTTATCATCACTTTTCAATTAACCCTCTTCTTGTTTTTTTTGGGGCTAGTGTTAGTAAATCTCAATGAATATTTTAAAGTTATGATTTTTTGGGGGAGGGTATGAAATATTTTTTATGTTGTTTAAAGTCAATTTTAACCTTAATTTTTTTATGTTTTTCATTCAACACTTGTGCTGATCCATTTGCGATTGGAGATTTCGATTTTGGAAAAAAGCTTCATGATGAAAGTTGCTCCTCTTGTCATAATGGTATGTTTCCCAGCGGAAATGGTGATGAGCTTTACTCATCAGATTTTAGATCAATATCAAATTCATCAAAGTTAAGATCACAAGTAGAGTTTTGTGCTAATCAAAATAATTTCATTTGGTTTGATGAAGAAATTGATTCGGTTTCAAAATTTTTAAACGACAATTTTTATCAGTTTAAAGAGTAGTCTTTTGTTGTAGCATTAATAAACTTGCAGTAAAATTATAGTTTAGCGGGGGTGCAATACGTTGTGTTGCTGAGATTAACTCTTTGAACCTGATCTGGTTAGTGCCAGCGTAGGAAGCTTAGTAGCCTTGCTCAAAATTAATTTAATAAGGTTACATGAAAAAAAAATCCTTTAAACCTCCTGTTGTATTATCTATTGCTGGGTCTGACAGTGGTGGTGGTGCCGGAATTCAAGCCGACATTAAAACAATTTCTGCTAATGGTGCCTATGCCTTAACAGTTATCACTGCAATAACAGCTCAAAATACATTAGGTGTTCAAAATATTTCTGCTGTGTCTCCGGAGTTGATTGAAGATCAATTACAATCCGTTTTTGAAGATTTTAAAATCGATTCAGTAAAAATTGGTATGTTGCATAACCCACAATCTACATTAGTTGTATCAAACTTATTAAAGAAGTTTAAACCAAAATTTGTGGTACTAGATCCAGTTATGGTTTCTTCATCAGGAACTCGTTTAGTTACTCTAGAAAATACTGAAGCAATGATTGAAAATTTGTTTCCAATTTGTGACCTCATAACTCCCAATTTTGATGAGACTATTTCTTTTCTTTCCACAGAACGTAATTATATGAGACTTTTAAAAAAAATTAAAAGAGATTCTGATAATAAAGAATTTCTTGATTTAGTTAAAGAGTGTGCGATCTCGATTATCAAAATGGGTGCAAATAATATATTTATTACAGGTATCTTTTTAGACAAATTAGTTTTTTCTGAAAATTGCAACAATCAATCTAATCACAGAAAAAAAAATTTATTAGATGTGCTTTATGCTAACAGTATTTTTACTTTGTTCGAAAAGAAAAAAATATTTTCAAAAAATACACACGGAACAGGCTGTACTTTATCTAGTGCAATTGCAGCAAGCTTTGCTCTTGGTAAAAACATGATTGAAGCAGTAGATTTCTCTCAGAAATATGTTTATGAATGTATAAGATCTGCTAAAGATATTGAATTTGGAACTGGTACAGGTCCTATAAATCATAATTATTCTCCACATTGTTTGAAGATCTTAAATTAGGAGTTATAAATGAATCAAACCACCTTACCCTCTGCCAATAGAGAAATTAATAACATAAAAACAGAAAAGGAATTGTTAAAAAGTAAAAGAATATATGTTCAAGGCTCTAGAAATGACATTCGAGTTCCTTTTAGAGAAATTACACAAGATGATACTGTTGGAATTTCTAAAACTGAAAAAAACCCTGCTATAACAATTTATGATACAAGTGGACCGTATGGCGATGAATCGTTATCGAATGATCCAGAAAAAAGAGTTGATATCAGAAAAGGAATCCCTTCTATTAGGTCAATCTGGATTGATGAAAGAGGTGATACAGATCTACTTGCCGGCCCGTCAAGCAAATATGGCAGGGAAAGAGCGAATGACCCAAAAATATCTGACTTAAAATTCTCCCTCCATAAAAATCCTAGGCGTGCTAGCAATGGTAAAAATGTCACACAAATGCATTATGCTAGAAAAAAAATTATCACTCCTGAAATGGAATTTGTTGCAATCAGAGAAAATCTTAGACGAAAAGAGTTTTTTGAAGAGTTAAAACATAGTGGTCAGATATCAGATAAACAAATTGACAGAATTATTCGTTGTCATGACGGGAAGGGTTTTGGTGCTCATATTCCTTTTGAGGTTAGTGCTGAATTTGTTTGTAATGAAGTAGCCCTTGGTAGAGCTATTATTCCAAATAATATTAATCATCCGGAATCTGAACCAATGATTATTGGAAGAAATTTTCTTGTGAAAATTAATGCAAACATAGGTAACAGTGCCATAACTAGTAGCATTAAAGAAGAGGTTGATAAAATGTCCTGGGGTATTAGATGGGGCGCTGATACTATTATGGACTTATCTACCGGAAAGAATATTCATGAAACTAGAGAATGGATTATTCGAAACTGTCCTGTACCTCTTGGTACCGTTCCTATTTATCAGGCTCTTGAAAAGGTTAATGGAAAAGCTGAAGATTTAACTTGGGAGCTTTTTCGAGATACTTTGGTTGAACAAGCAGAGCAAGGAGTTGACTATTTTACAATTCATGCAGGGGTGAGATTGTCATATGTTCCTCTAACTGCTGAAAGAATGACAGGAATAGTAAGTCGTGGTGGTAGCATTATGGCTAAGTGGTGTCTTGCTCATCATAAAGAAAATTTTTTATACGAGAAATTTGAAGAAATCTGTGAGTTGATGAAAAAGTATGATGTATCCTTTAGTCTTGGTGACGGACTTAGGCCTGGAAGTATTTGGGATGCTAATGATGATGCACAAATATCAGAGTTAGAGACTTTGGGTGAGCTAACCAAGTTGGCATGGAAACATGACGTTCAGGTAATGGTTGAAGGACCCGGTCATGTTCCAATGCAAAAAATAAAAGAAAATATGGATTTGCAGTTACAGTTGTGTAATGAGGCTCCTTTTTACACTCTTGGTCCTTTAACAACCGATATTGCTCCTGGTTATGACCACATTACTTCGGCAATCGGCGCTGCTCAAATTGGTTGGTACGGAACAGCAATGCTTTGTTATGTTACTCCTAAAGAACATCTGGGGCTGCCTAATAAAGACGATGTTAAAACAGGTATTATTACCTACAAAATAGCAGCCCATGCTGCTGATTTAGCGAAGGGTCATCCATCTGCTCAAATTAGAGATAATGCATTATCTAAAGCAAGATTTGATTTTAGATGGTATGACCAATTTGAATTGGGGCTTGATCCAGATACAGCCAAATCTTATCATGATCAGACACTTCCAAAAGAAAGCATGAAAACAGCCCATTTTTGCTCCATGTGCGGACCAAATTTTTGCAGTATGAAAATCACACAAGATGTACAAGAGTACGCCAGGTCGAAAGGTATTAGTGAAAAAGAAGCTTTGAAAGATGGAATGGAAGTTAAGGCAATAGAGTTTACAAAATCAGGATCCAAATTATATCGTCCTGTTTAAAATGAATAATCTAGGCATAGTTGGTGGAGGGCTACTCGGTAGAATGGCTGCTTTTATTTTGAATGAATCTGGTTATGATATTACTGTATTTGAACAAAATTCTTCAAGCCCTCCAATCGGAACTCAAAGAGCAGCAGCTTTTAGTTCTGCTGGAATGCTAAGTCCATTATCTGAAAAGGAATCGGGAGGGAAAGAGGTTTTTGAGTTAGGAAATCGCTCGATGACTTTGTGGCCAGTATTAGATGAATTAATAAAAAAAACATTGGGATACGGTCTTGAGTTAAAAATTATTGGAAATATATTTGTCTCACAAACACAAGACCTTTCATTTGCTGATAGGCTTTTTAAAAAAATTTCATATATTCCCAATACTCTTACTATAGATCAGCTTAATGATTTGGAACCTAGTATTGATCCTAAGCTCAAATGTTGGTTAATACCGAACGAGGGTCAAGTTGATCCACTTTTGGCAATGAAAAATTTTTATAATTCAACAATCAAAAACAAAAGTGAAAGTTTTGTCAAATGGAATTTTAATTCAAAAGTCAAATTTATTAGTGAAGGAACTGTTCATACTGAAAAAAACGAATCGAAATTTGACTGGATTTTTGACTTTAGGGGATTAGGTGCAAAGGATTTAAAAATTAGAGGGGTAAGAGGAGAAATTTTCCTTTTGCAACCACCAAAAAACTTTATTTTAAATCGTCCTGTTAGATTAATACATCCACGTGTTCGAATTTATGTTGTGCCAAAATTATCTGGAGAAGTTATGGTGGGTGCAACTGAAATTGAACTTGAGGACATTTCACCGGTTTCTGTTAATAGCACAATAGAACTACTTACTGCTGCTAGATCTATATTACCTGGTCTTAATGAAGCAAGAATATTACACAGTGACGTCAACCTGAGACCTGCCTGTAATGATAACCTCCCCCTTTTCTTTTCCAGTAAAAGTATTTCACATGTTAATGGTTTATTTCGTCATGGGTGGTTACTTGCTCCTGCATTATTGGAGAAAATATTTACTGATATTGGACTCAAAACATCCATCTCATAATTTTATTAAAAATTTTAAAAATTTTATGCAAAATCAAAAAATTAGTATTTCTCTTAACGGTAAACCAATGAAAGTAAAAGTCAATCTTTCGCTGGAAATTTTTATTATTAATCAAAAAATTCTTGCTGAGAATATTGCTACTGCAGTTAATAAAACTTTTATTTCCAAAGATGATAGGTCAAAATGTATGTTGAAAGAGGGCGATTGTGTTTCTATTTTTTCAGCTATTACTGGTGGTTAGTTTAATTTATTAAAAGTTTTATGAAAAAAAAAACATACGAAGATCAAATAGAACTTGCTGGCATAAAATTTAGTAGCAGGTTTTTGTTGGGAACCGCAGGGTATACATCACCAAAAATTCTTTATGATTCAATCATAAACTCTCACTCAGAGATAGTTACACTCGGACTTAAAAGGCAAATAAGCTTTGAAAAAAATAAGTCAGATCATTGGATTGAAGTTGTCAAGTCGACGAACTGCAGAGTTTTACCTAATACTGCTGGCTGCAGGACTGCTAACGAAGCCGTTGTCTTAGCTCAGATGTCTAGAGAATTATTTGAAACTAATTGGGTCAAATTAGAAGTCGTTGGTGATGACTACATACTGCAACCTGATTGTTTTGAACTTCTTGAAGCTACAAAAAAACTTGTTAACTTAAAATTTGATGTTTTTGCATTTTGTACCGAAGATATACTCGTTGCTGAGAGATTAATGAATGAGGGTTGCAAAGTTCTTATGCCATGGGGTTCTCCCATTGGTTCTGCACAAGGTTTAAGAGATCCTGAAAAATTACTTAGAATGAGAGAAAAATTTTCTGAGGTTAAATTAATTATTGATGCTGGAATCGGTTCTCCATCTCATGCTGCATATGCAATGGAGCTAGGCTTTGATGGGGTTTTGTTAAACTCAGCAGTCTCTCAATCAGTTGATCCTGTAAAAATGTCCTTGGCTTTTAGAGATGCAATTATTGCTGGAAGAATGGGATATAAATCTGGATTAATAAAATCTCAGAATTTTGCAACCGCAAGCACAATTATAGATGGAAAGCATTTTGATTAATAATTATAGAGCTCTTAAATATTAGATTACGCTCAACTAATGAATAATTACGAAATATTAACAACTACAAGAGGTAGCCTCTTCTATATAAAAAATAATCACGAAAAAAAAAATAGCATCCTTTTTTTAGATTGGCCTTTCGCAAGTGGTTTTATTGAGGTACCCAATGTCAGTGAAGACGTTTTATTGAAGGGTTTTAATTGGTCATTGAATCTTGGATTTATTGAGGAAGATGCATCAATACATTCTGTTCTTTACGCTATTGGTTGTTTAGATAAAAAAAGCATAAAAAATTCTATTATTTTTCCTAAATATTTTCCAAAGTTTGTGAATTTAAAGAAAGATAGATTTATAGAATTGTTAGATAATAAATCCATTTTTAACATTTATTGTCATACTTATTCTTTTCCATCGTCAGTAGATTACATTAAAAGTGTTTATCCCATTGTAAATTCTATAGAGTTACTTCATTCTTTATTTGATGCAGGTGTCAATATCGTTCAACTCAGAGTAAAAGAAAATCAATTAGCAAACCTTGCAGTTTTTATTGAGAAGGCTTGTAAAATATCATTTAGTTATCCGGATTCAAAGTTATTTATAAATGACCATTGGCACCTAGCTATTGAGAATAATGCTTTTGGAGTTCATCTTGGACAAGAGGACATAAATCAAGCAAACATGCAGAAGATTCAGTCATCAGGTATACACCTTGGTTTATCTTCACACAGTTATTGGGAGGTCAGTAATGCGATTAAATATAGTCCTAGCTATTTGGCTTGTGGTCCAATTTTTCCTACCAGAGTAAAAATAATGCCATGGAAACCTCAAGGAATTAAAAACTTAACTTATTGGTCAAGAATACTGGCATTTCCTATAGTGGCTATTGGTGGAATTAATATTAGTAATATAAGAGATGTTAAAGCCTCTAATTGCTCAGGTGTTGCCGTTATTGATGCTGTTGTTAATAAAAGAGATCCAATTGCAAGTTTTAGAACATTGGACAAAATTTGGAAGGAGATATGATTTGTTAAAAGGCATACGTTTTGTCAAAGTTTGCACTTAAAATTGTTTTGGTTGAGCCTAAAATACCTTCAAATACAGGAAATATAATAAGATTGTGTGCAAACACAGGAGCAAATTTATATTTAGTTGGACCACTTGGTTTTGACTTAGATGATTCCAAAATGAGAAGAGCAGGCTTGGATTACCACGATTTATGTTCATATCGTTTCTATAATTCTTGGAATGAGTTTTGGCAAAAAGAAGGTGCAATTCAAGAGTTATCTTATTCTATAACTACAAGGGCAAAACAGACTATTTATGAAAAAGAAGTCCCAATAAACAGTTGGTTTTTTTTTGGATCTGAAACCCGAGGCCTCTCTGAAACTCAAAGGACATATTTTAAACCTGATAATCAACTCAAAATCCCAATGTGTAAGAAAAGTAGGAGTTTGAATCTTAGTAATGCTGTCGCAGTATGTGTTTATGAAGTTTGGAGAAGGTATAGATAATGTATTATTAGATGGTAATTTAAAAATTAATTAGTTTTAAATATATACCTAATATATTAAAGAAACTGTTATATGATTTAAATTAATTAATAAGGATTGAAAAAAATATATTTAATTTTTATATAATTGGTCTGTAAATTGCATTAATTTTAAAACCTAAAGGGAGCATAATAAATCATGAAAAATTCTTTTTTTACAACAAATCCTGCCGTATGGTTGGCAAAAATATGCCATAAACTTATGTTTGATTTGGCTAAATTTTCTAGGTTGCTTGGAGTTTTTGGTTTTAGTGCTTTATTTATTTTTGGATGTACTCCTAATCAGTCTGCGTATGAGAAAGCTGAGGAAATTACTCCTATCGACGGGATACAAATGCCAGAATCCGCTTATACAATGAGAGATGGTAGGATTTTTGTTTCTGAAATAGGTGAATTTGGAAAAGAGGGAGACGGAAAGATTGTCGAGATATCTCTTGATGGTACAAAAAAAATAATTGCTGACTCTGGATTAGATGACCCCAAAGGCATCTTAGTTGAGGGAGAAACCATTTTTGTTACAGACAATCATCAAGTAAAAAAAGTAAGTTTATCGGGTGAAGTTGAAGTCTGGTTGACTGCTGAAGACTTTCCAAGAAAGCCACAGTTTCTAAACGACATAACAATTGATAGAAATACAATTATTTACATATCTGACAGTGGGGATCTTCTGAATGGTAAGGGGGGAGGAGCAATTTTCCGAGTTGATTCCAATAAAAAAGTTTCTGTGTTAGTTGATAAAGCTAATAGTCCCGATATTCGAAGTCCGAATGGATTATCAACATTTCAACGAGGTTACTTGACTTTCAATGATTTTGATAATGGATTTCTATTTAGAGTTCGACTTAGAGACCTTGAAGTAGAAAAACTTTCTGAAGGTTTTGGTGGATCTGATGGTTTAGTATTTTCAGGCAGCAATTTGTATTTGTCTGATTGGAAAGGTGGTAAGATTTGGAAACTGGACATTTCAGAGGTTGGATCTGAGCCTGTTCTTTTAAAAGATGGTATGGAGGGTAGTGCTGATATTGACGTTACGCCTGACGGTAAATATCTTGTGATTCCAGAAATGAAGGCTAATCGAGTCGTTTTTCTTCCATTGTGATGAACAACATAACTCAAGCCTATGACTAATATGCCGACTATAAATATATGAAAAATTGGTTGCGCTTGATTATTGAGGTATTTTTATTTGCTTCTTTAGCTGGAGCAGGAGTGTTTATTTATTTACAAATGGGTGAAATAGAAACCCTCGAAAACAATCTTGCTCTAGCAAAATCATCAGATACCTCATCTTCATCATCAAACCCCGACACCAATCAAATAAAGTTGATAGATGAACTCACTGAAAAATCTAAAGAGTATGATGCTGTTAAGTCTGCACTTTCGGGTGGCCAAGCTCTATTAGATATTGAGTCTGCGGCTAGCAAGGCAAAAGTTGAGAGTCCTGAGAGATATTTAGCAATAGGAGCACTTAGACTTTTAGTCAAAGGTAAAGATGATCCTTCTACTGCAGCGGCTTTTGAAAAAGCATTGGATATGGTTCAATGGAATTCAAAATTGAAATCAGTTTGTGCTGCTCAAGCTGGAATGGCTGCAACTGGAAAGAGCGTTGGAATGCTATCAGATTGCAGTAGACTGAAAGAAATAGAAAAAAATATAAAACAAAAGCCTATAGATAATGCAGCAACGTCATCTGAGCCGAATACTTCGCAACCTGGAGTTGAGCAAGAAGTACAAAACCCACAAAATAATCAAGCCGGAGTTTAATAGTGTATCTTTTTAAAAATGATGCATACAGATTAATTTTTAACTTATCTTTTTATTTATTAATCACTGTTTATTTTGCTCTTGCACTTCAATACCCTGATATTTTCCTCGCTGAAGATTTTTCCAGTTTCATTGGTATGGTGTTCATGGGCTTTCTTCTTCTTTATGTTAGATCTAAAATTCTAAGTGTCTTTCCTCAGCCTTCAAAACCCAAAAAAAAATTAAAGTATTCTGCGCAAAAGCTACGTGAAAAAATGGAATCTGACAGGGCTAAACGACTTAAATCTCCAGCTATCATCGTCGGCCCTCCACCCTCACTTGCGGGTCCTCCGTCTGAAGGGGTAATGCAATTTAGTGAAGTTGGAATTCCATTACCTCCTCCCGAAGGTGGGGGCGTAAGGAAACCAGATGGCTCAGTTGTGTACCCTGACGGTAAGACTGTTGGTTTAGATGGAACCACCACTCATACAGATGGTAGGGTAGAAAAAGCCGATGGAACCGTAATTCATCCTGACGGTAGAATTGACGTTCCTCCTTCTGAAGAATTAGAAGAGGAAGAACCAGAATTAGCAGAAGGCGAAATGCAGATTGAAGAAGGCCAATCATTAGAGGATATAAAGGCTAAAATGAACGCCTCTAAACCAAAGAAACCTAAAATCGATGTAAGTATGTTAGATACATCTAGCTCATATGACGATAAAGTAGTTCTGATGAGAATGTTGGTAAATGAAGATACTGGTAAAGTTGCGCAAGTCCTAAAGAAAATGATCTCTGCAAATTAAGTTGCATTAAATTTTGTTAAATTTTTAAACAACAATTTTTATTATTATATTAAATAAATTTATAGTTTTAGAGTTGTAGAATATTTATTGTGCACATGTAACCAGAGATAAAAGTGAAATCAAATATTACAGGATTAATTCTTGCAGGTGGAAGTGCAAGAAGGATGGGTTATATCGACAAAGGCTTAGTAAAGGTAAAGGGTAAATATCTAATTTGCCATATATTGGAAAAACTAAAACCTCAAGTTGAAACAGTCATCATTAATGCAAATAGAAACATTGATATCTATAAAAGTATCAATTCAAAAGTAGTTGAAGATTTGACGAGTCAGAGATTAGGGCCTCTTGCTGGTATTCAAAGTGGATTGATGCATTGTAAAACAGAATTAATTTTGGTATTACCCTGTGATGTACCAAATATCCCTTCAAATATTTGCCTAAAACTATACGAAAAATTAGTTAAAGAAAAAGCCGAATGTGCAATGCCTGTGACAATAGATAAAAACAACAAAAACAGAACACATCCTGCAATTTTACTTTTGAAAGTTAATTTATTAGAAAGTCTTAATTTATTTATCAATTCTGGTGGTAGAAAAATAGATATGTGGACAGACAAACACAAAACTACTAATGTATTTTTTAAAGATGAATATAATTTCCTCAACATTAATAGACTTGAAGATATAGATAGAATTTAATTAGATCCTTATTAATTTCAATATATAAAAAATAATTTTAATTTAACTAATAAGACACAAGATAGCCAAATGGATAATTCATACAAACCGGTTATGTCGAAAGCATCAGCATCGCCTATCTCACCAACTAAAGTTATTGACGAAAAAGGTCGAGAAAAAGAAATTTATATTCCTGTTGAAAGACCTTTAACCATTTATATTAATAAGATCGAGTTAGTCACACTAATGACTCTTGGAGTTATGCCTGAAGCCTTGGTCCTTGGATATTTGATAAATCAAAGAATAATAACTAAGATTCAACAAGTAATATCTATTCAAGTTGATTGGGAGGTAAATTCTGCGGCTGTTGTGATTGATTGTTTTGATAAAGATCTAATTTTTAAGAAATTAGAAAAAAAAACTGTTACTACCGGTTGTGGTCAAGGGACAATTTTTGGTGACATTCAAGAGGATTTAAATAAGATAGAGTTGTGCAAATCAGCAAAGTTAAGACAGAATATTTTAATTTCAATAATTGACTTTATAAGAACACACGAATCTGTTTACAAAAAAGCTGGATCTGTTCATGGATGTGCCCTTTTTAAAAAGGATAAATTGATTTTTTTTGTAGAGGACGTAGGTAGGCATAACGCGGTAGATGCAATTGCTGGAATAATGTGGTTAAATCAGCTTAAAGGTGATGACCTCATTTTTTATACTACTGGCAGACTGACTTCAGAAATGGTTATAAAGGGTGCACAAATGGGTATACCATTTTTATTATCAAGATCTGGTGTAACTAAAATGGGTGTTGAAATGGCAAAATTAGTTGACCTAAGTTTATTTGGAAGATGTTCTGGGAAACATTTTTTCCTTTATAGTGGTTTTAATAGGTTTATTCCCGAGTAATCATGTCTTATTTATAAATAGTTCAACAGCTTCTTCAGAAGAAAAAGTTATAACATGATCAACCTCAGGTTTTATTCCAATAGGCTCATTTAATGCGTGATCATGATGACTTGGAACTAGAGAAATTATTTTTTCTCCATTAATAAGTTCTAATGTGTATAAGAAATTCGCACCTCTAAACTCTTTTCTAACTACTTTGGCTTTAAGTTTGCTGGAATCGTCATGAATAATGTCATCGGGTCTAAGAAGAACTCTAACAAGTTGATGATTTTTATACGAATTATCTAAATTTGGTAATAATAGAAATTGACCAATGGGCGTACTTACCTTGTTACCTTCAAGTTTTCCAGTAATAAAAGCACCTTCACCCAAAAACTTTGCTATTTCTGCATTTTTTGGTTGATGATAAAGATCATATGGCTTACACCACTGAATAAGTGAACCTGAAAATATTACTCCAAGTTTGTCTGACAGAGATAATGCTTCCTGTTGATCATGTGTAACCATTAGAGCTGAAGTGCCTGTAATTCTGAGGATCCTCATTACCTCTTTTGCCAATCTAGAGCGTAAATTTGGATCAAGATTTGAAAATGGTTCGTCTAAAAGTATAATATCTGGACTTGGTGCTAATGCCCGAGCTAATGCTACTCTTTGTTGTTGACCACCAGATAATTCATGAGGAAACTTGTTTCTAATTTTCTCAAGTCCAGTAAGTTTAAGCATTTCTGTACACTTTAATTCTTTACTCCTGTTGGCTCTTGATGGGAGTCCTCTTGTCAATGCGAATAATATGTTTTTTTCGATGTCCAAATGTGGAAAAAGAGCATAGTCTTGAAAAACCATACCAACATTTCTTTTATCAGGTTCAAGCAGGTTTTTTATGTTTGTAGAGTCATAAACTATTTTTTTATTAATTAGAATTTTACCTCTTTGTGGGTTAGTAAACCCCGCTATGGTTCTTAACAAACTTGTTTTTCCGCACCCAGATGGTCCAATTATAATTCCAATTTCACCAGTTGAAAGTGTCAAACTTAAGTTAACAAGTGCTTCAGTACTTTTGTAATTGAAAATGTTTTCAGAAAAATATTTTAGGCTAATATTCTCTATTTCTAAGATTGTTGTCATTAAATGATTATAATTCTGATTAAGATTTTTATTATATATGTCGTTTACATTTTAAAGTTTTTATATATGTTTAAAAAAGATTTATTTTTCAAATTTTCAATATTTTTTGTTTTTTTGATTGTTTCATTGCCTGTGGCAGGAATGATTGTTTTAGCACTCAATGTTTTTGCAGATTTTTCAACAATAAGTAACTTAAAAAATTCAGTTTTATTTATTTATTCAATTAATACTTTCTACCTTTGTTTAGGAACACTTTCTGTAGCATTATTAATTTCTACACCTACGGCTTGGATTTTGACTTTTTACAATCTTCCATTTCGCAGGGTTATGGAATGGTTATATATATTACCTATGGTTATTCCAGCTTATGTTCTTGCATATGCCTACACTGATGCTCTAGACTATTCGGGCTGGCTCTCAATCTTAGTACGTGAAAAGGTATTTCAATTTGGATTAATAACAGATCCTCAGTTTCAAAGGTCTTTCTGGCCTGAAATTAGGTCCTTATCAGGAGCATGTTTTGTATTAGGTATTGCTCTTTCTCCTTATCTTACGCTTTTTTTAAGAGCTGCTTTTGAGTCTCGTCAGTTAAATTTAGTTGATGCTGCCAGTGGTATGGGAGTGGCTGGGTTCAGACTCTTTTTTACAGTCACATTGCCTTTAGCTAGACCGGCATTAATTGCCGGCTCTTCATTGGTTGTTATGGAGTGCCTTGCAGATTATGGAACTGTATCCTATTTCTCAGTACAAACATTGTCAAGTGGATTATATAAAGCATGGTTCGGTTATGGAGATCTAAATACCGCATCTTTGATTGGAATTGCAATGTTGTTTGTTGCTTTTTTTGCACTCACTTCTGAAAGATTATTCAAACATCCCAAAGGCTATGGTAAATCAAATGTAATAAATAATTTAAAAAAACTAAATTTAAATACTAAGAATAAATGTTTTGCGTTTTTTGTTTGTAGCTTTGGTGGGTTTTTTGGTTTTCTTCTTCCAGTGACTTTCTTGTTAAAAGCAAGTTTGGATGAAATAAACATGGGTTATTTCACAAATGATACGTTTTTTAACCTAATTGAGTCTATGATTTATTCTGTTTTTTACGCTTTCTTATCAGTTTTTATAATTATTCTTTTTGCCTTATTTATTGCATATGCTGTAAGGTACAGCTCGTCAAAAAAACTCAATTTTTTTGTTCAGTTTTTGCTCTCTGGCTATGCTGTAGCAGGTTTGGTTGCATCTATATCACTTTTATTTTTATCTGGTTTATTGACAGTTTTTCTATCTGAATTTTTTAGTATTACATTTAGTTTAGCAACAACTGGAATTCTTTTGATGATCGCTTACACTAGTCGGTTTTTTGCTGTAGGGTACAATCCAATTTCTGTTGGATTAATAGGGATCGGAAAATCATTAGATAATTCAGCTTATACATTTGGCTTAACGAAAACAAATTTAATCATTAGACTTCATCTGCAGTTATTGAGACCGGCCAGTATTTTAGCTGCTACATTGATTTTTATTGACGTAATAAAAGAGCTTCCAGCCACCCTTGTATTAAGACCTTTAGGAGTTGAGACGTTAGCAGTTAGTGCATATAATTTAGCATCAGATGAGAGACTTGGAGCCGCAGCATTGCCTTCATTATTGATTAGTCTAATTGGAATATTTCCACTACTAGTTATTAAAGATAGATGGTGCGAGATAAAAAACACTTGACTCTAATTTAAGGTGAATTTTGATAAAAGATAATCTTGACTCGAAAATTTTTTTTTGTTCATATTTCTTCGAATTTTATAGCTTCCATCTTGTTTCATCTTCCAAGACAAAGAATTATCTTTTAGATGAATTTTAAGACCCTCATCTATGACTCTTTTTTTTAATTGCTTATCAAGTATTGGAAAAGCTATTTCAACTCGTCTAAAAAAATTTCTGTCCATCCAATCAGCACTGGATAGAAAAACATCTTCGGCCCCATTATTTCGAAAATAGAAAATCCTACTATGCTCTAAAAATCTACCAATTGTAGAAATAACAGAAATATTTTCCGATAATCCAGGTATGCCTGGTCTTAACATACAAACCCCTCTTACTATTAAATCAATTTTTACACCCGACTGGCTTGCCTTATACAATGCATTTATGGTTTTAATCTCCACAAGGGAGTTCATCCCTGCAATAATGTATGCTTTAACACCATTTTTTGCGTAACCAATTTCTTTATTTATTGATTTAATTACATTTGAATGTAGTTTAAAAGGAGACTGCCATAATAATTTGAGTGGTTTTGGTTTACCAAGACCAGTCAATTGATGAAAAACTTGCTGAACTTCGAAACAAATTCTTGGGTTACATGTAATTAGACCGAAGTCAGTATATTGTCTTGCAGTTTTGGGGTGATAATTACCTGTGCCTAAGTGAACATATCTCTGTAATCCATTGGACTCTTTGCGAATAACCAGACACATTTTAGCATGAGTTTTATTTCCAACAACACCAAAAATAACATGTGCACCAGTTTCCTCTAATTTTGATGCCCAGTTAATATTTGTTTCTTCATCAAAACGAGCCATCAATTCTACAACCGCAGTAACTTCTTTTCCCTTTTCTGCAGCAGAAACCAAAGATTTCATCAATTCGGACGTACTTCCGGTTCTATAAATGGTTTGACTAATAGCAACAACTGTTGGATCGTTTGCTGCAGAACTTATAAAATCAGCAACCATATCAAAGGATTGATATGGGTGATGCAGTAGTATATCCGATTGTTTTATTTTTTTAAATAAATTTTGATCTTCCCTAAAGTAACCTGAGTTATCAGGTTTGAATAATTCAAATTTTAAATTGGGTTTTTCAATCAATTCAGGTAGTTTTATGAGTCTAACCAAATTAACTGGTCCAGTAACTTTAAAACAGTCTTTTTCATTTAAATTAAATTCAGTTTTAAGCAATTTTAAACAACTTTCAGTTATATTACTTGAAACTTCCAGTCTTACAGCATCACCATAATTTCTCTGAGAAAGTTCTCCACGAAGTGCTTTTCTTAAATCTGTCACTTCTTCATCATCAACAAATAAATCACTGTTGCGTGTCACACGAAACTGAAAAAAACCTTTAATTTGCATTGCAGGAAAGACATAGTTAATAAATTCTTCAACGAAGACTGAAAGCATTACAAATTCGTTTGAATGTTCAGACATTTCTGAAGGTAATTTTAATATTCTAGGTAATGATCTGGGTGCCTGCAGTATGGCAATTCTTCCAGCTCTGTCAAACGAATCTTTTCCATCCAACACAATAATAAAATTTAAACTTTTATTTTGTACCTTGGGAAAAGGGTGTGCTGGATCTAATCCAATCGGAGTTAAAATTGGGTAAATCTCTTTTACAAAATATTTTTTTGCCCAATTTTTTTGTTTTAAGTTTAATGTATTTTGTGTGTGAATTACAATATCATGATTCGATAAACAAGGTATGATTTTTTTATTTAAAATATTGTACTGTCTAGCAACTAATTTTTGAATTCTTGTTAATACTGCTTCATAAGTATCAATAATATTGAAACCGTCAGGTGTTTTTTCGACTATATTTGTGCTGGACATACGTGCTTTTAAACCTGAAACCCGAATTTCAAATAATTCATCTAAATTATTTGAAACAATAGATAAGTATTTTAATCTTTCTAAGATTGGTACAGTTTCCAACTCAGACATTGCTAAAACTCTTTCATTAAATGAAACCAGAGCCAATTCTCTATTAAGATATTTCTTGGAAAAAGTATTAATAGGCTCTGTAAAGTCTGAAATGTATCTATTTGTTAGATTATTTACTTTTGGTTTAGCAATCTTTGATGGAGTTGTTTCTCTTTTGTTCATTTTGATGATAAAGGTATTTAAGTTCAAAAGATGTTATCTTCCTAATATAACAATATTTTATTCAAACAAGTATATTTTGAGTTATTGTTAACATCATTGAATAATTATGAACTTTTTAAAAAATTTAGTTCCCAAGAAAAAAGCTTCTTCTCTCGTTGGTGCTGTTGATTTAGGCTCTAATAGTTTTCATTTGTTGATTGGAAAAATTAAAAAAAATACAAACGGTATTGAAATTATTACAATCGACAACTTAAAGTCTCCTGTAAAACTCGCAAGTGGTCTTAACCAACATAAAATTTTAGATGACGAATCAAAAAAAAGAGCATTATTAGCGTTAAAGAGATTTGCAGAAAGATTGAGGGCACTTTCTCCAGATTTTGTTAGAGCTGTTGCGACAAATACTTTTAGAGTTGCAAAAAATGGAAGTAGTTTTTTAAAAAAATGTGAAGAGGCGTTAGGATTTCCAATTGAGGTCATAAGTGGGGTTGAAGAAGCTAGATTAATTTATAACGGCATTTCAAATACCATTGGAAATGATGATTTAAAAAGATTAGTAATAGATATTGGAGGTGGATCAACAGAATTTGTTATTGGTAAAAACGCTAAACCTCTAGTAATGGAAAGTGTATTTGTTGGATGCATCAAAATTAGTAAAGATTTTTTCCCAAACGGTAAAATTAATGCCACTGGATTTTCTAAAGCAGTTTTTTTTTCCAGAAAAGAAATTCAAGTTATAACTTCTTCCTTTAAAAGTTTAGGTTGGGATATCACATATGGATGTAGTGGAACAGTCAAATCTATACAAGAGGTACTCTTAGCTAATCAAATAGGAGGAGGCATTTTAAATCTTCAAAATTTGGAGAGTCTAGCAAACATGGTTGTTAGTAACAAATCATGCGATGTTTCCAATTTAAATGGTGTCAAAGCTGATAGAGTTAATATTTTTTACGGTGGTCTTGCAATTTTAATTGCAGTTTTTAAAGAGTTAAAAATCATACAAATGGAATTGTCTAATGCTGCATTAAGGCTTGGTGTTTTATATGATGTTGCTGGGGGTGAGAGAGATAGAAATATAAGAAAATCAACTATAAAAAAATTTATTGATCGTTACGATGTAGATCGAGTCCAATCAAATAGGATTAACAAATTGGCAATATATTTTTGGAGTCAATTCTCTAATGATATCAATGATGATTTTTATAAAATGACAGATATCCTAAACTGTGCAACTATGCTTTTAGAAATAGGACACTCAATTTCGCATAATAGTTACCACAAACACTCATCTTATTTAGTTTCTAATTCTGATATGTCCGGATTTTCTCGAGGCGAACAACAATTGATGTCCAAGTTAATTTTAGGTCATGTAGGCAAATTAGCAAAAGTAGTTGAGATAATCCATAATAAAAGCTCTAGGAGAGCGCTAGTTTGCATTAGGTTAGCATCAATATTCGCAAGAAGTAGAATTGATCTAAAACCTCCAAAAATGATTTTATTAGACAACGAAGATAAGTTTGTTCTAAATATTTCAGAAAACTGGTTAAAGTCACATCCACTAACACTATTTACTTTGGAGCAGGAAACAAAAGAATGGAAAAAATTTAACAGAATTTTTACCATAAAAAACTTAACAGAAATCTGAACCAAATAGTACTGAGAGTTTAGTTTATTTTTCTAAAGCAATATCCTTTTTATCTTGTAGTTTATGAGCTACATTTAAACTGTTTATGTCAACTGATTCATCCAATGAGAGAGGTAGGAAATCGCTGGCATCGCCGTTAAGGTAAGGCCAATGAACTAGACGAAGTTCTCCTGAATGCGTTTCGACTAATGCCGAAAGACTTTCAACCCAATCTCCGTCATTACAATACAAAATACCATCGATTGTTTTAATTTGTGGTTTATGAATATGCCCACAGACAACACCATCATATCCTTTACGACGAGCTTCTGAAACAAGTGCAAGTTCAAAGTCTGAAATGAAGCTTACAGCATTTTTTACCTTGTGTTTTAAATATTGAGACAGAGACCAATATGACATTCCAAGTTTATTTCTAATACGATTGAAGTGATGATTTAACAGAAGTAGATTTCTATATGCAAAAGCCCCAAGATAAGCAAGCCATTTTGCATGTTGAATTACACCATCAAATAAATCTCCATGAGTGACCCATAATTTCCTTCCATCGCGAAGAACATGAACTGCTTCATTCTCAATACGAATTTCGCCAAATGCCAAACCAAGAAAGTTTCTAACAACTTCGTCATGATTTCCAGCTATATATGTTACTTTTGTTCCTTTCCTCGATTTCCTAAGTATTTTTTGAATTACATCATTATGAGATTGGTGCCAATACCAATTTTTTTTTAGTTGCCAGCCATCAATAATATCTCCAACTAAGAAAAGTTCCTCTGAATCATTGTGTTTTAGAAAATCAAGGAGGTATTCTGCTTTGCACCCCTTTGTACCAAGATGAATATCAGAAATCCATATAGCCTTGTAATGTTTTGAAAAAACATCAGATTTAATTACATTTTGCGTTGACACCATATGGTGAATTGTAACAATAATTGATAGAAACTTATTGTAGTAATTTAATTTAAATTGAATGCTAATTTTAACCCATTTTTTTTCATAAGTTACAAATACATTGCATCAATTTAAATTTTGCATTTATTAACTAACTTAAATGTTACAATATAAAATATAGGCGCGTAGCTCAGTTGGTTAGAGCATCACCTTGACATGGTGGGGGTCGTTGGTTCGAATCCAATCGCGCCTACCACTAATATATTTTAATAATTTTCTTGTTTAGAGTATGTTTCAAGTTACTTTTCCTGACGGAAGCACAAAAAGATATCAAAGAAAAATCTCATTATTCGAAATTGCCAAGTCTATAAGTATTTCATTAGCAAAAGATGCAATTGCAGGTAAAATTAACGGAGAACTTAAGGACTTGTGTGTTCCAGTTGAACAAGATTCAAAAATAGAGATTATAAAAAAAACAGATCTTGCAGGTTTAGAGATAATACGTCATTCATTTGCCCATTTAGTAGGGCATGCAGTTAAGCAACTGTATCCTGAAGCCAAAATGGCAATTGGACCAGTTATTGAGGATGGGTTTTACTACGATATTGAATTCGAAGAGAGTCTCAGCGAATTTGATTTAGAGAAAATTGAATCTAAAATAAATTCTTTAATAAAACAAAATTACGATGTTGTGAGAGAAGTTGTAAGTCAAGAGGAGGCAATTAAAGTATTCACAAACAGAAAGGAAAATTACAAAATTGAAATTGCCAGTGAAATTCCTGCAGAGGAAATAATAGCTCTTTACCATCATCAAGAGTATGTTGATATGTGTAGAGGTCCTCATGTACCTAACACCAAGTTTCTAAGGCATTTTAAACTAACTAAAGTAGCTGGTGCATATTGGCGTGGGGATTCAAAGAATAAAATGCTCCAGAGAATTTATGGAACTGCTTGGAATAGTAAAGACGAATTAAAAAGTTACTTGGTTAGGATTGAAGAAGCAAAAAAAAGAGATCACAGAAAATTAGGGAAGTCGCTAGATTTTTTTCATTTTCAAGAGCATTCTCCTGGAATGGTTTTTTGGCATCCAAAGGGTTGGAGCTTATGGTTGGTTGTAGAGAACTACTTAAGAGAAATTTATGTGAAGAGTGACTTTTCAGAAGTGAAATGCCCTCAAATTATAGACAAATCTCTATGGGAAGCATCCGGACATTGGGAACATTACCAAAAATATATGTTTACTACAATGTCTGAAAATCGTGAATATGCAATTAAACCTATGAATTGTCCTGGCCATGTTCAGATTTTCTCCTCAAACTTGAGAAGTTATAAAGAATTGCCAATTCGTTTAGGCGAATTTGGATCATGTCATAGGAATGAACCATCAGGTGCACTTCATGGACTTTTTAGACTGAGAAATTTTACCCAGGATGACGGTCATATTTTTTGTACTGAAAATCAAATACAAAATGAAGTTTATTCATTTACGAAACAATTACAAAAAGTTTATAAAGATTTTGGTTTTTTTGAAATTCTTTATAGATTATCCACTAGGCCTGCAGATAGAGTCGGATCAGATGAAACTTGGACGAAATCGGAGAAAGCTCTTGCAAAAGGGCTTGATGAAGTAGGGGTTGACTGGGTTGAATTAAAAGGTGAAGGAGCATTTTACGGACCAAAAATAGAATATTCATTAAAAGACTCAATTGGAAGAATTTGGCAGTGTGGAACAATTCAGGTTGACTTTAATATGCCCGAACGATTAGGTGCTGAATATGTTGCAGAGGACAATACGAGGAAAACTCCTGTTCTTTTGCATAGAGCGATTGTGGGTTCTTTGGAGAGATTTATTGGAATACTCATTGAAAATTTTGGTGGTGCCTTGCCCACTTGGTTGTCTCCAATTCAAGTAGGTGTTGCTTCAATAACTTCTGATCAACGAGATTTTACAAATGAAGTTATTTACGAGTTAAGAGAAAAAGGTTTGCGTGTAATAGGGGACTTGCGGAATGAGAAAATAAGCTATAAAATTCGAGAGTTTAGCTTGAGTAAAATACCATTTATAATTGTTATTGGTGATAAAGAGAAAGTTAATAAAACAGTTAATGTAAGATTCAGAGGTGGAATTGACTTGGGTGAGTTTAGTTTGAGGGGATTCATTTCTCATATTAATAAAGAGATTGGGGGCATGAAATGATTTACTTTTTAAAGAAAGGTTCAATATAGCTACTGAAAAAGATTACAAAGTCAATGACGAAATATCTGCTATTAAAATTCGACTAGTTGGTGTAGATAATGAAGCTCTCGGGATTGTTTCAAAGGATGAAGCACTTCGTAGGGCAGATGAGGTTAATTTAGATTTAGTTGAAATCGCACCACAAGCTGACCCAATAGTGTGCAAACTAATGGATTTTGGAAAGTTTCGCTATAAAGAGCAGAAAAGACTACATGATGCTAAGCTCAAGCAGAAAACGATACAAGTTAAGGAAATCAAATTTAGACCTAGTACGGACGATAATGATTACAATGTTAAAGTTAGAAATGCTGTTAGGTTTCTTGAAGAGGGAGACAAAACAAAAATTACAATGAGATTTAAAGGTCGTGAAATGGCTCATCAAGAGTTTGGAATGCAAATGTTAGAAAGAATTAGAGATCAGCTTGCAGAGATGGCTCAAGTAGAACAAATGCCGAAATTAGAGGGCCGGCAAATGGTCATGGTACTAGCGCCTAAGAAAAAAAAATAATTTTTAGCTTTAATTACTTTTCATATTTATTTTACGGGAGTTGGCTTTATGCCTAAAATGAAGACAAAAAAAGCCGCCTCAAAACGGTTTAAAGTTCGAGGTAGTGGTTCAATAAAAAGAGCTCATGCTACTAAAAGACATATTTTGACAAAACGTACTACTAAGAATAAGCGTCAACTTAGAGGAACTGTTTCTGTCAATCCAGCTGATGTCCGACACATTCGCAATATGTTGGCCATATAAATGAAAAAGGAGTTTTACAATGCCGCGCGTTAAAAGAGGGGTTACGGCGCATGCTCGTCACAAAAAAGTTTTAGACAGAGCAAAAGGTTTTAGGGGTCGTAGAAAAAATGTTTACCGAGTTGCTAAACAAGCTGTTATGCGTGCTGAAACGTTTGCATACAGAGATAGAAGAAATAAAAAAAGAACTTTTCGTTCTCTTTGGATTGTTAGGATAAATGCTGGATGTAGGAATAATGGCATCAGGTACAGTCAGTTCATAAATGGATTGAAGAAATCTGGTATTGAAATGGATAGAAAAATTCTTTCTGAACTAGCTATTAAAGATAAAGACGCTTTCTCTGAGATTGTTCAGAGGGTAAAAGAAACACTAGGGGTGTAATGTCCGATCTTGATCGGCTAGTTTCAGAAGCAAAGGTTGCATTTGATAACTCTAATTCTATTAACGAATTGGATGTTGCGAAATCCACTTTTTTAGGAAAATCTGGATCACTCAGTAAATTATTTAAATCTTTTGCAAACATTTCATCTGAAGAAAAAAAAGAACTTGGCAAGTCCGTAAATCATGCAAAAAACAAGATTGAAGAGATGCTTTCCAACCGAAAAATCTTTTTAATCAGTGAACAAACAAATAGAAGACTTTCTGAGGAAGCCGTAGATGTAACTTTACCTGGTAGAGGTTTAAAGTTCGGGTCAATTCATCCCGTGACAAAAGTCATTAGAAGAATTGAGCAAATTTTTACTTCAATAGGTTTTGATGTCGTTGATGGCCCAGAGATTGAAAACGATTGGTTTAATTTTTCAGCGTTAAATAATCCAGAAAATCACCCTGCTCGTTCAATGCAAGATACATTTTATCTTGATAGAAAAGATGATAATAATTTACCTCTACTACTAAGAACGCACACTAGTCCAGTACAAGTAAGATATGCAACTTGTAATCGACCTCCCATAAAAATTATTGCTCCTGGAAGAACTTATAGAGTTGATAGTGATTCGACTCACTCACCAATGTTTCATCAAGTAGAGGGCTTATGGATTGGAAAAAATATAAATTTTGCTGATTTAAAGGGACTATATATTTCTTTTTTGAAAGTATTTTTTGAGAATAATGACCTTCAAATTCGTTTCAGGCCATCCTTTTTCCCCTTTACTGAACCCTCTGCAGAAATAGACTTATCATTTCCTGATGGACCTTTAAAGGGTAAATGGCTTGAAGTTTCTGGAGCTGGTCAAGTTCATCCTAGTGTTATTAAAAATTTTGGTTTTGATCCGGAGGAATACATGGGCTTTGCATTTGGGAGCGGTATTGAGAGGCTTGCTATGCTTCGCTATGGTATTTCGGATTTAAGATTGTTCTTTGAAAATGATTTACGTTTTCTTAATCAATTCTCAGGTAAATAATGATAATTTCAGAATCTTGGCTTAAAACTTGGGTTAATTCAAACTTATCTGCAACTGAAATAGCTGAGGTTTTAACAATGTCCGGAATTGAAGTTGACTCAATCAAAACTATGGCCCCTGAATTTTCAAATGTAGTTCTTGGTAAAATTCTTAATATTAGAAAGCACCCAAATGCCGATCGACTAAATATCTGCACCGTTTTCACAGGTGAAGAATTAGAAATAATTTGTGGTGCAAAAAATGTATCTAAAAACATGTTTGTTGCATGTGCATTGTCCGGAGCCAAGCTTCCTGGAAAAATAAGCATTAAAAAAACAAAAATGAGAGGTGTACTTAGTAATGGAATGCTTTGCTCCGAGCAAGAACTTGGGATTTCTAACGACTCCGAAGGAATAATGGAATTAAAACAAATTAATGAAAATTTAATTGGTAAAAATATCAGAGAAATTCTTAATTTGGATGAAAAAATTTTAGATTTAAAAATTACACCCAATAGGGGAGACTGTTTATCTGTCAGAGGAGTAGCGAGAGAATTGGCAGCAAGTACAAAATCGAAAATGAAAAATCCAATTGAAGAATTTGAAAAAAATAATAATTTCAATTCTGCTGTAGCTTGTCCAAAAATTTCGATTAAAAATCAAGATTTATGCGGAAGATTCTCAGCTAGAGTAATTACAAATGTAAACTCCAAGGTTAAAACTCCAGATTGGATAGTTACTAAACTAAAGCAGGCAGGGCAAAAACAAATTTCAGTTCTCGTTGATATATCAAATTACATAATGCTTGAATTAGGTCGTCCCTCACATATATTTGACTATGATTGTATTTCTAGAAATAGTTATAAATCAATTGAAGTACGCTGGGCCAATTCTGATGAGAATATTGAGTTACTAAATTCTGAGACCGTTAAGTGTTCAAATTCGATAGGAGTGATTGCAGATTGTGACGGTCCAATTGCTATTGCAGGAATAATGGGAGGACAGAGGACTTCAGTCAGTAAATATACAAAAAATATTTTAATAGAAACTGCTTTTTGGTGGCCTGATGCTATAAGAGGAAAAGCTCAACAAATTAAAATTTTAACAGATGCCGCGCATCGTTTTGAAAGAGGAGTTGATTTTGAATCTACTCTAAAAGATTTAGAAATAATTTCTAATTTAATTATATCCGTTTGTGGAGGTGAACTAGGTAAACCAATTGATTTAATATCTAAATCCCCAACTGCAAAAAAAATATTATTTAGGAAAAGTCGATGTGAGAAAGTTCTTGGTATTAAAGTTTCATTAGATCAAGTACAAAAAATTTTTGATGATTTGAAAATGTCATATCAAAAAGTTGATGATTCCAATGATCAGTGCCTTAATGTAACTCCTCCTACCTATAGGTTTGATATTCAGATAGAAGAAGATTTAATTGAAGAGGTGATTAGGATAATTGGTTATGACAATATTCCAAGTGTATCGCCAATATCGAACTTAACACCCAAAGCTTTGAGTGAAAATGCTTTAAGTTTTCAAGACATTAAGGATAATATGGTAAATCAGGATTTTTTTGAGGTCATCAATTATGGGTTTGTTGATAAAAATTTATCTAATAAATTCATCTCAAAAAGGGGGGAAGATAATAGACACATAGAGTTAATAAACCCTATCTCATCCAACATGACTGTCATGAGAAAGAGTCTAATCCCAAGTTTAATTGAAGTTTTAAGAAATAATATTAACCATCAACAAAAAAGAATTAGAATTTTTGAGTTGGCTAGAGTTTTTCTAGATAATGAGGAATGCATCGCAAGCACAACTTCAACAAAGGGTATTAATCAACCTTATTTATTATCAGCTTTAGTTTATGGTTCAGCTTTTAGTGAACAGTGGGGAGTAAATGAAAGAGATGTGGATTTTTTTGATATGAAAAAAATATTCGAAAATACGATACTCTCAACAAAACTCGAGTTTCAAAATAGTTATAATTTAGATTTTTTACATCCTGGAAGAAGTGCAATGGTAGTAGATCCAGATTATAAAAAAGATCGATATAACCCTTTTAATTTAATCAATGAAAATGTTCTCGGATTTATTGGTGAGATTCATCCCATAATTAGTAGTAGTTTGAATATTTCTAAACCACCTATAGTATTTGAAATATATGTATCAAGTCTTATCGATAAGACACTTCCAAAACATTCTATGATTCCAAGAGTACCATCTGTGAGAAGAGACTTGGCTTTTGTTGTTCCAAAACAAATAAATGCTGGTTCAATAGAAAAATATGTATTGAAAAATAAAAATCAGTTTGAATTTGGAGAAATATTAAAACAGTTTTCATTGTTTGACGTTTATACAGGTAGTGGCCTAAATGAAACTCAAAAAAGTCTTGCATTCATGGTTCTTATGCAAGACACTGAAAAGACGTTAGAAGATAAATTAGTTCAATCATTAATAGAAGAAATTGTTAAAATTGTCACTGCAAATTTCCCCGCAGAATTACGTTCTTAACCATTTTTCGGTGTAAACTTCATTTGAAAGTTTTTTTTGGAGAATAAAATGACTGATGTATATAGTACTAAACATCCGTTAGCATCAGAGCCCGAGACCAATAATACACTCACTAAAGCTCATCTGGCTGAATTATTGTTTGATAGAATTGGTCTTAATAAAAGAGAAGCTAAAGAATTTGTTGATAAATTTTTTGACGAACTCAGGAATGCTTTAATTTCTGGAGAGGAAATTAAAATTACCGGGTTTGGTAATTTTAATTTAAGAAATAAAGCCCAACGTCCGGGCAGAAACCCCAAAACAGGAGAAGAGGTTGAAGTTTCTGCTAGAAAAGTTGTCACTTTTCATCCCAGTCAAAAACTAAAAGAAAAAATTCAAATTAAAAGAAACTAAATTGTATTTGAGATAATTTATTTTTTAATATGTCTAAAAGTATTATAGATCCATTTCCGCCTTTACCCTTAAAACACTACTTTTCCATAGGTGAAGTTTCTGAACTATGCATGGTTAAACCGCATGTTTTGCGTTATTGGGAAAATGAATTTGTTCAACTTAATCCTTTAAAAAGAAAAGGTAATCGTCGTTATTACAAAACTGAAGAAGTTTTGTTGATTAGAAAGATTAGATCTTTACTTTATGTAGAGGGTTATACTATTAATGGTGCTAAGATTCGATTATCAAATGATTTTGATTCTTTTGGCACCAAGACAAAATCCAGTAATAATTCGGATACTGAATCTGTTACTGGTAAGGCTTATTTAGAGCCTGGTATTAAAAATAAACTTTTGGAAATTTTGAGTATTTTGGAAGGTAAATCCTCTTGTGATTAAAAAATGCAATCAGTTTTGTCGGGGCGTAGCGCAGCTTGGTAGCGCACTTGCATGGGGTGCGAGGGGTCGGATGTTCAAATCATCTCGCCCCGACCATTTCAACTTTTTAAAATTTAAGGGTAGACTTTGCGAGTTGTAATTTTATTTTCTATTTTATTTTTATTTTGGTTGCTTTTATCGGGAATTTATAACTCGTTAACTATTTTCTTAGGCTTTTTTTCATGTTTACTAGTAGTTTGGTTTTCAATACGGTTGGATGTAATTGATCATGAAGGTCATCCAATTCATTTGGCTTTGAAAGCTATTACAGGTTATTGGCCTTGGTTATCAAAAGAAATTTTTATATCTGGTATTTATGTATCAAGAGTCATTTTAAACCCTAAACTTAAAATTTCTCCTAAACTTGATCTTATTCCGATGAGCCAGTCAACTGACGTTGGTAAGACAACTTACGCTAACTCAATTACGCTCACACCAGGAACACTCTCAATTGAAATTAAGAAAAATTACATATTAGTTCACGCCTTGGAAGCAAGTTCATTAGATCATCTTAAAGAAGGGTTGATGGATAAAAAAGTAAGAGATTTCGAAAGAGTTTTGTAATTGTTAACTTTTGTTTCTATTTCTCTTTTAGTTGCCCTTACAATTACTGTTTACTTAGCAGTAATTGGTGAAACTATTTTTCATAAAATTCAAGCAGTGAACATTGCTGGAACCATTGCAGTACTTTTAATAACTGTTTTTGGTTTTCTTACCAATAGACCTGAGTTTCTTGATCTTGCATTGGTTTATGGTTTACTTAATGTTATTGGAACTTTTGCTGTTTTGAAATTCTTCAGATTCGGAAAGCTGGGAGAAGAGATTAAAGATGAGGATCAGTAATAGAAAATGACCTTTGCAATTGACATTCTAAGTGCTTTTTTTTTACTTCTAGGTGGAGTTTTTGTTCTAATTGGATCAATTGGAATTTTTAGAATGCCAGATTTTTTTACTAAATTACATGCTGCTAGTCTTATTGAAACTCTTGGAACGGGATTTATTTTACTAGGATTAATCATTGAAGCTGGATATACGTTAATTTCAATAAAATTGATCTTTATTGGTTTGTTAATGTTATTTACTGGCCCTACTGCCACTCATTCATTAGCAAGGGCTGCAATAATTAGAGGAATAGGCAGTAAAAAAGAAAAGAAGGAATAATCATAGAATCAATAATTAATACTACTTTGCTTATACTCATGGCAATTACAGTTTTGTCAGTAGCTGGATTAAAAAATTTATTTTCTGCTGTAATATTAAGTAGTTTATACAGTTTTTTAATGGCAACTGTATTTGTAACTCTTGATGCAGTTGATGTGGCTATGACAGAAGCATCAGTTGGTGCAGGGATTTCAACAGTATTGTTTTTGAGTTCACTTTACCTGATAAATAAAAATGAGATTAAACCTTTAAAAAAGTCTATTTTCCCTCTGTTGCTGTCACTTTTTATCAGCTTATTTCTTATTTGGGGCATATATGGTTTACCAGACTTTGGGGACCCAAATGCAATAATACACCAGCACGTCGCACCTAGATATTTAGAGGATGGTTCAATGGAAACGGGTGTGCCAAATATTGTGACAGCTATATTAGCAAGCTACAGAGGTTTTGACACTCTTGGAGAAGTAATTGTAATTTTCACAGCTGGAGTTGGTCTTATGGTTTTATTGAGAAAAAATAAAGAAAATAAAAATTCTAATGAAAAATGATCCGATTCCAAGAGTAGTTGCTAAGATATTTATTCCTTTTATTTTAGTTTTTTCACTTTATGTACAATTTCATGGTGATTTTGGTCCAGGTGGGGGTTTTCAGGCAGGAGTAATTTTTTCTGGAGGAATTATTTTATATTCTTTAATTTTTGGTGTTTCAGACGCACAGAAACTTTTGCCACCTACCCTTGTAGAGATTTTTTCTGCATTGGGAGTTTTGTTGTATTCTGGAGTTGGAATTATTTGTATGTTTTTAGGGGGTGAATTTCTAAACTATTCAGTTTTGTCTTCAGATAGTGTGGCAGGACAACATTTGGGAATTCTTCTAATTGAATTTGGAGTTTTTATTACTGTTGCAAGTGTAATGTTAAAGCTATTCTATCTTTTTGCTTCAAGAGCCAAAAAGTGATTACGGATTATCTATCTCATATTAATTATATAGTAGCTGTTATTTTGCTTGTAACAGGCCTTTTTATTGTTATATCTAAAGGAAATCTTATAAAGAAGTTGATTGGACTTAGTATATTTCAAACTTCCGTTTACTTAATTTACATAGCACCTGGTAAAGTTTTGGGTGGCACGCCCCCAATTATATCTGCAGAATTTTTGGTTTATTCAAATCCTCTTCCGCATGTTTTGATTCTTACTGCAATAGTTGTTGGTGTTGCCACATTATCCTTAGGACTAGCTTTAGCTATAAGGATTAATGAGGAATACGGAACTGTCGAGGAAGAAGAAATTGAAAAAATCGAAACGGAATCTATTTGAATATTATTCTCATTAATGCACCTGCTTTACAGGTGCTACTTCCATTACTAACTGCTCCAATTTTTTTGTTAATTAGATTACCTGTTTTAACTTGGTATGTTGCATTGTTAGTTTCTTGGCTTACTTTTGGTGTTTCCCTTTTAATTTTTATTGAAATACAAAATATCGAGTATATTTCATACTCAATGGGTGGATGGGATCCACCGTGGGGGATCGAATACAGAGTTGATAGATTAAACTCTTTTTTATTGCTGATTATTTCAACTCTAAGCGCTTTCATAGTTACTTACGGTGGAAGTAGTGTTGCGAAAGAAATACCTTATGAAAAACATTATCTTTTTTGGACTTCATATCTACTCTGCCTTGCGGGTCTTCTTGGTGTAACCATAACAGGTGATGCTTTTAACATATTTGTATTTTTAGAAATTTCTTCTTTGGCTACATATATTTTGATTGCAATGGGCAATGACAGGAAAGCACTTATTGCATCATATAGATACTTAATATTAGGAACTATTGGAGCAACATTTATTGTTCTTGGTGTTGGACTATTATATTCATTAACTGGTTCGCTCAATCTTTTTGATATTTCAAATAGAATTGGTGAAAGTACCGACAGCAAGACTAAATTAGCTGCTCTCTCTTTTCTATTGGTTGGCATTTCATTAAAATCAGCTTTATTTCCACTTCATGCTTGGTTACCAAATGCATATACATTTTCGCCCTCAGTTGCCTCAACTTTTTTAGCTGCTACTTCGACAAAGGTCGGTATTTATTTACTAATAAGATTTTGTTTTGATATTTTTGCTGCTGATGAAACTTTTAGTAAAATTGGTGCAAATCATATTCTGATGTTCCTGTCAATTTTAGCGATTTTATATGGATCTGTAGCAGCAATATACGAGACAAACCTTAAAAAATTATTTGCCTATTCAAGTGTCTCTCAGATAGGTTTTATTACTCTAGCTCTATCCCTCATTTCTGCATCCGGCTTAGCTGCTGGATTAATCCATATGGCTAATCATGCAATTACTAAAGGATCTGTTTTTTTAATTTTAGGTTGCTTAACATTAATTTACGGAAATGTAACAATTACAACCATACAGGGACTTGGAAGAACAAAGCCTTTTTTGGCATTTGGAATTGTTATAACTGGTCTTAGTTTAATTGGTATTCCTGGAACAGTTGGTTTCATCAGTAAGTGGACATTAGTTTTAGCTATTATTGAAAAAGGATGGTATTGGCTTGCATTGTTAACTTTAATTTGTTCATTGGTAACGATAATTTATATTTGGAAATTGATAGAAACTATTTATTTTTCAAAACCCGCAGTAGTTGAAGAGTCAAAAAAAATTATTCCTTTTACAATGAGTTTCGTTACATTTTGTTTGGTTTTTTCGTGCATAATTCTAGGTTTGATACCTACGGTAATAATTGAAGCTGCTGATTCCGCATCACAAACATTAATCAAATAATTAAAATTAACTTAACTTTTTGAAATTTATGTTCTCCTTAATAAGTCTAAATTTACTTCCTGAAGATTTAATATCGTTTGCTTTGCTTACACCCTTGATCGGAATTCTAGGAATTTTATTGTTTAGAAAATTTAAGAATCTTCGAGAATTAGTTACTCTATTTTCTTCAAGCTTTCTTTTTGTACTTGTGTTGAATATATACGATCTTGTAAATTCTGGTGAATTTCCAAGTTTGGTACTTTTTGAGATATTTCCAAGTCTAAGAATTGGTTTCACTGTTGAACCTCTTGGGATAATATTTGGTTTAGTTGCATCTGGTTTGTGGATAATTAATTCTGTTTATTCCATTGGGTATATGAGAGCTAACAGTGAGTCAAATCAAACTAGATTTTACATATGTTTCGCATTAGCAATTTTTAGTGCATTAGGAATAGCTTTTTCTTCTAATTTACTAACTTTTTTTCTCTTTTACGAAATTTTAACAATTTGTACTTATCCCCTTGTTACTCATTCTGGAAGTAGTGTAGCAAAAACTGGAGGCAGAATATATTTAACTTTTTTATTGGGAACGTCAATTTGTTTCTTACTTTTAGGAATTATTTCAGTATGGGATATAGCTGGAACCCTTGACTTTACTCTGGGTGGTGTAATCCCTAGCAACTACGGTTCATTAGAAATAAGTATATTACTCGTCCTTTTTGTCTTTGGTATTGGTAAAGCCGCACTTATGCCATTTCATTTCTGGTTGCCAGCAGCAATGGTAGCACCAACTCCCGTTTCAGCTTTACTTCATGCAGTAGCTGTTGTTAAAGCCGGAGTTTTTGGAATTATAAAAGTAATATTATACATATTTGGCACGGAAACTCTCTCAGTTACATTCGGAGCCAATCTTATTTCATTTCTTGCATGTTCATCTATTGTAATTGCATCTGTAGTTGCTCTAAAAGCTGATAATTTAAAAAAGAGACTTGCTTACTCAACTGTTAGTCAACTTTCTTATGTAATTCTTGCAATTTCAATTCTAAACCCACTTGCGGTTGTTGCAGCTGTGTTTCATTTAGTTGCACATGCATTTGGAAAAATTACCCTTTTCTTTGCAGCAGGGTCCCTTTATACAACCCTTCATAAAACTGAGGTAAGTGAACTTAACGGAGTAGGTAAACAAATGCCGATAACAATGATTGCATTTTCAATTGGAGTTTTAACAATGATTGGTTTACCGTTTACTGGGGGTTTTATTAGTAAATGGTATCTATTATCTGGAGCAATCATTGAGAAATATTGGTTTATTTTAATTGTAATTTTGATTAGTACTCTTTTAAATGTAGCATATTTTATTCCAATAATTTATAGAGCATTTTTTTTGTCTCCTATAACTGAGGAGGTTTTATCTGAAGAATTGGACAGCAAACAGTCTTATGATCATATTCGATACAAGTTTAATTTTGAAGCACCTGCATCTATTTTGGTAGCACTTATTACAACCAGTATGTGTTCTATATTTTTATTTCTCTTTCCAGAGACTATAGTAAAAATGGCACTTCAATTAAATGGAGCATAAATATGAAAAAACATTGGTTGACAAAGAAAGAAAATATAAAAAAATTATGGATCCTAATGATTATAATTTTATTTTTAACAATAATTATTCAAATCATCTTTCCAGTTCATGGACATTTTGAAATAGAAGAATCATTTGCATTTGCGTCTTGGTTTGGTTTTTTTTCCTGCATTTTAATGATCATCATTGCCAAGATTTTAGGGTTATTAATTAAACGACCTGAAAATTATTACAATAAAAATAATAAAATTGAGATTGATCAATGATTCATCCAGGATTGATCCTAATCTTAACAGGTTTATTTTCATATATATTACCTAACAATGTTTCACGTTTTTTGATGTTGATAGTTGGAATTTATTCATTTTATATATGTTGCTCTTTTGACAATGTAAATAGTTTTACTCTAAATTACCTCAATTTTGAACTCGTATTAATAAGGGTAGATGGACTTTCAAAAATTTTTTCTATCATATTTTCTTTTATGGTTTTAATAGGACTTATTTTTGCCTGGAACCAAAAAAACAAGAACGAACTTTCTGCCGCATTTATTTATTCTGGAGCTGCATTAGGGGCTGTACTAGCTGGTGATATTTTTACATTATTTTTCTTTTGGGAATTAATGGCAATTGGCTCAGCTTTAGTTATTTTTACAAACCAAACGGCTCTTTCAGAAAAAGCTGGTTTCAGATATTCAATGATTCATTTTGGTGGTGGAGTTTTATTAATGTGTGGTCTAACCGGACATGTAGCTGAAACTAATTCAATTATCTTTGAAAGCTTTTCACTTAATTCAGTTCATAGTTGGTTAATAATGCTAGGTTTTTTGGTTAATGCAGGAGCTCCCCCGTTTTCATCATGGATTTCAGATTCTTACCCTGAAGCATCATTTTCAGGATGTGTTTTCTTATCTGCTTTCACAACTAAGACTGCCGTATATGCATTATTGAGAGGATTTCCTGGTAATGAAATTTTAATTTATGTCGGTATCTTTATGATTTTTTACGGAATCATATACGCTCTGTTAGAAAATGATATGAGGAGAATACTCTCATATAGTATTGTAAACCAAGTTGGTTTTATGATTGTAGGGGTAGGCATCGGAACTGAAATGGCAATCAATGGTGCAAGTGCACATGCTTTTGCACACATTATTTATAAAGCATTATTACTAATGTCGGCAGGATCAGTATTGCTAATGACTGGCAGAAGAAAATGTAGTGAACTGGGAGGACTTTTTCAGTCTATGCCTTTAACAATGGTCTGTGGAACAATTGGAGCTTTTGCAATTTCTGCTTTTCCTCTCACATCGGGTTTTGTCTCTAAGTCTATGATTTCTCAATCTGCTGCTGATCAGCATTTGTTTGGCATATGGTTGTTTTTGGCTGCTGCTTCCGCAGGAGTTTTTCTTCATGCTGGAATTAAATTTCCTTGGTTTGTTTTTTTTCAAAAAGATTCTGGCCTGCGACCTCCTGATCCACCAATTAATATGAGATTGTCGATGTTAATCTTATCTTTCTTATGTTTATTCATAGGAATATTCCCAAATTATTTGTATCAAATTCTTCCATACTCAGTTGACTATGTTCCATATACCTCTTCACACGTTGTTTTTCAATTGCAACTACTTTTATTTGCGGGCTTTGCATTTTTTATAATGTTACCTTGGTTAAAGAGAACACCAACAATTTCACTAGATTTGGATTGGTTATATAGAGTTTTGGCTAAAAGGTTGATTTTATATATTTTTCAGGTGAAGTTCTTAAATTCTATTTTAATAAAATTCAGACAATACACTTATGCCACATACAGAAAAATAGATCTTGGTCAATCTTTAACTAAAAATATAAGTTCTGGAAATATGGTCTTATCTGTAGGTATATTATTGGCAATTTATTTATTTTTCTTTTATTTGTTTTAAAAAGATTTTGGAATTACACTTTGAAACTCATCAAAAAAGTTATATGTGGAATTATTTACAATGAAAATTTTGAAATTCTTATAACTCGAAGAGCAAAAGGCGACTATGCAGGAAAATGGGAGTTTCCTGGTGGAAAAGTCGAAAATAGAGAATCAAATGAAGAATGTTTGCATAGAGAATTATTTGAAGAATTAAAAATTAGAGTTATTATTCACTTTAAATTTACGGAATATATTTTAGAATATCCAAAATTTTATGTGAATTTAATTTCATATATTTGTTCAACCAATGAAAAAGAAATAAAGCTATCAGACCACGATAGATATAAATGGGTGAAAACAAATACAATGTCAGATTTCATTTTTTTAACCGCTGACTCTGAAATTTTAACTAAATTGAAAAATGAAAATAATAGAGTTATTAAGGAATTAATTTAAAATGAATGAGTTATAGATAAAATGTACCTTGGATTATTCCTTGCGTCAGCGCTTGGGAATGTGTTTCTAGCCTCCGCAGCCATTAAATCAATTGAAAGGCCTTCTGAACTACTTAATCGCATTCCAATGCCGTGAGACCCTAAAAAATTGTTAGAACTTTCTACATTGCTTAAAATATCCGCAAGGATTTGGGTCTCAGCATAATCAATAAAACCGTAAATTTCTATATTGACTTTTTTTAAAATAGGCAGTGGATTTTTTTCTATTTTTTTTGTTAATTCAAAACTTATGCCAAATCCTTTATCACCCGCAATTGCCCCACCATCATAGCCTCTTCCAATTAAAAGTCCACCAAATGATATCTGCTCTCCAGCTAGTAACTTATCATTTGTGTATTGAGATTGAAGATTAAACTTTAAGGTTAGATTAAATCTATCAAGAAGATATGTATGGCTAGCAGTAAATTTAAACTTAACAAATTCTTGTTCAAAGTTTGCTACTGACGGAGAAGATGCAGTTTTATCAAATGAACCAAAAATATCCAATCCGTGAAAAAGTGAAAAGTTAAGTTTGGTATTACCATTAAACCAAATATCATTGGAAATAGAAAAACCAATATCAGCAACAGTTGATTTATCTATGGTAATTGCATTTGATTGAAGGGTGGTTTTACTTTTACCCTTAGTCAGACCAAACTCCAAATATTTGGATTCTAGTCTACCGCGAGCAATTTGAAATCTAATTCTGGGAGCCAAAGAGTATGATTTACTAACTATAGCTAGTGGTTTTAGTGAACCTTTTGGCTCAGCATCAGCAATTAAACCTGCAAAACTAAAAATCGCACCACTATTGCCGATGGCTTGGGAGTAACTTGTATTGTACGCTCTGAGATTATTGTTTTTGATTGATGCTGATAGGCCAATACCAAGAGTGCTAGCAACAGATTTAAATGGATTATTAATTGTGCTATTTAAATTAGTACTTAATAATCCCATAGTTTTGGATGCGCTATTATTGACCGTTACCGAAAATGTTTTTGGTGGTAAGTTGTTAAGAGTTATTATTAGTTCTGACGAACCAATTTTGTCTCCTTGCCTTAAAACTCCACTTCCACTTATCCCAGGGAGGTCATTCAAAAGAAGTAATACTGACTCTAAACTTGACAGATCAATTGGTTTATTACGGACAATAGTTTTCATTACCGATTCAATTTTTTTCCTTGATGCTATAGTTCCACCTTCTACAAAAACCGATTCTATATAACCTTCAATGACTTTGATAGTAAAAATTCCATCTGTAACTTCTTGAGGTGGTATAAAAACTCTGACTAGAAAAAACCCATCAGAGCGATATCGATTTTCTAACTTTTCAACAGCTACTCTCAAAGAGGATAAGGATATCTTTTTTCCAATCAATTTTTGAAAAGGATCCATTATTTCTTCAAAAGGATAATAATTTGCACCTTCAATATTTATGTCATTAACAATAAATTCGACGTCATCAACTGCTTTTGCAACAGGTGATTTTTCGGGAGCTTCTATTCTTAAATCAAACTTTGGAGTCTCAGGTAACGGTAATTTAGGAGGCCGTAATCTTGATGTGTCAGCATCTCGAGGAATTACTATTTCTTGAGACTGCAAAGAAAAAGAGAAAAATAAAAAAGTAATGAAGAAAAACTTTAATAAGATCAATCTTTTTTTTATATTAATCAACTATTTATCTTCCATTACAACTAAAGTTGTTAAAAAACCTTTTTTAATACGATTGACGTGAAATTTGGGTAATGACTCCTCAGGAAAATCATCGAAAAGCTTTAGCATTAAATTTGCAGCTCGACTTTTCAGTATTGTACTTTCAATCTCATTTTTTGAGATTTCTTGGTTTTCACATTTTAATGCTTCATAAGACTCAAGATAACGTTTGGAAAAATCGGATTTATAGAATTTTTCATTTACAGGATTGAAGAGTGTTACAGGAACAGATTTTCCTTTCAGTACAATATCTCCAATAGGAAGAAAAAACAAACCATTACAACTAGAGACTATTTCCTGAGTAGCTGCTATGCGGGTTCCAAAATATTTGTTTACACTTTCAGTTCTAGCAGCAGTGTTGACTGTATCACCAAGAGCTGTAAAATCCATTCTAGACTGAGACCCGAAATTACCTACCGTGGCAATACCTGTATGAACGCCAATCCTGGTAATACCTAGAGGAACTCCCAAATTAATTTGATTTATTCTAAATTTTTCACAATACGTATCTAAATCTAAAGCACAGTTTACTGCTCTTTCAATGTGGTCAGCTTGTTTGATTGGTGCATTAAATACAGCCATTATTGCATCCCCGATGAATTTATCTATAGTTCCACCATGCTGGAAAACTATTTTACAGGCACCATCGAGATATTCATTTAAAACTGTTGAGAGTTTTTCAGAACTTAAATTTTCAGATAAAGTCGTAAATCCAGCAATGTCTGAGAAAATAAAAGTCGTTTGCTGTTTTACTCCTTTAACAATCAAAGATTCAGGATTTTCAACTAATTTATCAACTACGGCCGGGGCAACATATCTTGAAAAAGCACCTTGAACAAATTTTCTTTGTTGTCGTTCTGCTTTGCCAATAATTAAATCCATCATCCACAAAGATAAAGCAAGTGTTATGGTTGGGGCAACCAAAGGAATCATCGGTAAGCCATATGGAAACCCTACAAAGGAAATAACCCATAATAAAGTGGTAGAGATTAATCCCCCGATAACACTAAAAAAAATCCCTTTTTTTGCTAAACCTATTCCCATACCTATTAAAGCCATAAGCAAACAAATTAAAAAGGTTGAATTATCAGTAATTTCGAATGGTTGTCTATTTTCAAGAAGTTGAGATGTTGCATGAGCGTGGATTATTGCACCGGGCATTCTTCCCTCCCATCCGTCATCAATCAAAGAAAAAGGAGTCCTATGCCTGTCCTCTAATGATAACTTCGCACCTACTAAAACTATTTTATTTTCAAACCATTCTGCTGGTAATACTCCTAAAGCGTGGGCAGGATATTCTGGAAAAGCTGGGGTTTCAGGATTTAACTTTGGTCTCCAAGCTATTGAAATATTTTCTTCATTACTTGTTTTTATGCCAGATATTTCAGCTGCTTTTCTAGGAAAACTCAAAGGCATACCAGTTTTATCCTCGCCTGGATAAATCCACCTAACAGTTCCGTCAAATGGGTCAGTTGCAAAATTTGCTGCTGCTCTTTTATCCTTAGGAACAAACTCATTCAAATATGCTAGTTGTTCTTCATTTACTATTTCGGGTGTGTTTGTATAACTTGCAAAAAGAGGTATTTTAGAGTTTTTTATGGCCTCCTTAAGCATCAGATCTTTTTTTGGTTCAGTAGGAGAATCAAGAAGGATATCTATGCCAACTGCTTTGGCTCCTTTAATCTCCAATATTTTTATCAAATTAGCTAAAAACTCTCTGTCAACTGGAGACCGGTATGGAAACATTGCGACAGTTTCTTCATTAATGGTAGCTATAACAATGTCTTTAGATTGCTCCTCTGGTGGTTGCAAAGCGGTGACTCTTATATCCTTAGCAGCAATTTCTAATTTTTTGAGAAATGTAAAGTTTATAGTTAACAAAGCACCGATAATAGTGGCCATAAAAGTTACACTGATGGATGAAAAGAATTGTTTTTTTCTTGCACTCATTATTAATGTTTCTTTTATTCAATTGATATTACGTTGGGATCTGACCTAATTTTTTTTGATAATTCTGTCAAAAGGGCGTTTGCCTGTTGAATGCAGCCTTTTTCTAACATCCATGCAGTTAGAACAACTTCATCTTTAATATTCTTTGGAATAACATTAAAACTGATCGCATGTTCCTGCTGATCAAAGTTAATTAATACAGTAGTTACTCCTTCAAATTTACTTAAATCAGGCATTATTAATCTGTCTTGTCCTACCTTCCAAACTAAATCGGCCCTCCAAGATCTATCAACAGGAAACATTACAAAATTTTCTGCTGTTGAACTATTCGGTCTCCAAAACTCAGGTTTGTTGCCTTGAAAAAGGCATCTTGGTCCTCCTCTAGATACATCGATAGCAATGGGGTCAGGTGTTTGAACAGCATCAGTTCCTGCTCTTATTACACCAATTGAACTGGTTCTTGCATCCCTACTTGCTATTAACAAACTTAGTGCTTTTGATGGGTCAGCTTTAGATGATGACCCCTGTTTTAGAGGAGGGGCATTATAAGGACCTCTTAGGGTGGTACTTTTACCATCGCCTCCAATTAGTGTAACTCTTTCACCCTCTTTTAGGACAATAGTTTTTTCAGGAGAAATTGATTGACCTACTTTAAATCCACCTCCTCTTGCTTGCAAAACAACAAGTTGAGCATAAGAGGACATAGGAAAGAAGAAACAAAAAAACAATAAAAAAATTTTTTCCATATAATTGATTAAATTATGATTGATCTTCGCTAAAAGTTTGTATTTCTTTTGGGAGTGGTAACCACGATTCGTCTATGCCATCACCGACTATAACAAAAGCCGCCCAAAAAAATGGATGAGCAGTTTCTTCAACTTTGATGAGACTTTTTTGTGCAGTTCTAAGAGAAAGTGCTGACCCTGCACTTAATTCAGGACCAAGGGACTCAAACATATTAGTCATAAGCTTTGCAGTAGATTGAGAAGGAACTTGCCAATGACTTACTACCAGACTCCTTGCTCCGGCAAAAAAGAAAGCTTCCGCTAAACCAGAGAGAGAGTCACCACCAAATTTGCCTCCGTTTCCAGCTGTATTGCAAGCTGATAGAACAACCATATCCGCGTTAATTCTTAAACTTGCTATTTCACTTGCTTCCAATAATCCGTCATTTTCTCTGCTAGTTGAAGAGGTTGGAGGAGTCAAAACTAGACCTGGCTCCGCTTGACATTTAAGCTCACCAGGGAGCAATCCATGAGTGGCAAAGTAGATAATTTTATAATCACTTAAAGGTTGTTTTCTCAAAGTCTCTTCTGTAGCTAAATCTTTTGAAAACAATACTGCAGGAGATTTATCTGATGATAGTATTTTTCCAACTTTACTCAATTCTTTCTCTGTGTCGGGTAAGGGCGCTAAAGATCGAATTAAATCAGCAGGAGCAGGACCAGGTTGTCTGCAACTGGTAGCCAATGCAGAACTAGGGTCATCATTGTCTTTTGGTTCTTTTGATTTAGAAACACCTTTAAGAGATGGGTTTCCAAATGCCAATAACGTTAGTTTTGGTTTAACTGCAGGAGCTGTTGTTCTTTGAGAATAAAAAGTCTTAAGTGAAGGCGAGTGTGATAAGGCCACTCTATTCACTAGCCAAGATGCATCCGAATTTAATTCACTTTGAGGTTTGTTTTCAATTAACAGCGCAAATGGAAGACTAGCTAGGGGACCACTGGGAACAACAATCAAATGGTTGAGATCTTGAAGCTTAAATTTGATGCTACTAAAAAGCCTATCATAAAGGGAATAAGATAACTCTTGGTTAAACTCGTTTATGGATCCAGCTTGAATAACTAATGCTTTCCTAATTTCTTGAACTGATTCAGAAATTGAGTCTTCACCTTCATTAATTTGGCCCACAAAAATTCCATCTCTTCTTAGTAAGAGAACAAAAGAGGATTTTTCTCCGGTAATAAAAGAAACGACCCCCTCTGTTGAAGCAAGCCTTTTTCTGAATTCTACTATATTCAATGTTTTTGGCGCTGTTAGTTTTGAATAACCAGGGAATTCTTTCTTTATTTTTTGATTAAGTTGAAGAATTCTCACATAAGCAATCTTCTTCTTAAGAATTAATTTATCCTCAATCAATTTACTTCTTTGGTCATCTGGAAGAGATGTTTCATATGAGAGTTCAATGTTAGCCGCATCTTTTTCTCGTTCAGCTATTTGTATTTCGTTTATTAAATCTAAAAGCTCAGGATTGTCGATCGCAAGTCTAGCAGATGCTTTATTGACAGTTTGCTCTACGACAGATGGTCTTAAAAGTTGAAAAGCATCAAATGCTTCGTTAAATAAACCTTGTATTTCTGTATCATCTTTTAATGTATTTGCATGGTTTGTTATGGCTAGAGCAAAAGGAATAATGTCTTCTTTTCGTAAATTAACTTTGGAACCTGTAGGAAAAGTATTAATTTTTTTGAATATTTGTCTGTAAGTAATAATGGATGAGGTATTCATACCTTCTACTTGATAAGCTTTTGCAAGTGCAACTCTAAAAGGAATCAATTGTGGACCATCTCCTGTAGCTAAACCTTTTTCAGCGAGAGCTGCGGTCAAGAACTTTTCAGCAGCCGACAATCTTCCCTGCGCTGAGCTAATTTTTCCAAGCGTAAGTAATACATCGGCAATCCACCATTTAGGAAGGCCCTTTGTATCCTTTAGAATTTGAAGTGCCTCTGAGGCACTTGCTTGTGCCAAAGCTAACTGTTCAACTCTTAAAGACATATTAGCCTGAAGATTCAAAGCAAGAGCAAGTTCCCCCTTATCTGAAGCTCTAGGATCGCTGTCATCTCCCTCATCACCAAACAAACTTGCTAAATCCAAATTTGGACTGGCAGATATTTTTCTCCATGCCATTACTGCCCCGGATGCGTATTGTAAGGCTCTTTCATAACGTCTAAAGTTTGCCTCATGATATCCCTGATATGATGCAAATCTTGCACGATCTGCATCTCTTGAAGAGACTTGAATTATTGGTTCTGCTCTTCTAAAAAGAGCTAGTGCTTCCTCATCTTTGCCTTGATTGCTAACATTTAGAGCCAAATCGAGGAGTGTTTCAGCAATAGAAATATCATTTTTATTCAATAACTTAGTTTGCAAATCCAAAGCTTTTCTGAAAAGTGTTTCAGAGTCGCTGTACCTTCCTTGTGTGTTAGCAACTCTGGCATCATTAAGTAATTTGCTAAAATTTTTTAGATCTGTTGATGAAGCTAACGGTACAGGTCCTCCAAAAATATCTCGTAAAATTTCGACATAAACTGATTTCAATGCAGGATCTTTTCTTCTAGGATAAACTGATGAAATTAAGGTAGGCATCAAAGAGGGTGATCCATCTGCAATGTATAAAGTTTTGCCTCGAGGAAGTAATAAAAGTAGGTGAGGCCAACCTCCATTTTTAGACTTACAACCTATACCAAAAGCTTTTTTCCATTTGATTTTTTTTAGTGAGACCAGATTATTAGAGCACTCAAGCCTTTTTTTTATCAATTGAGCTTGTGCACTTGAATTATATATTTCAAAAATAACTTTGTTTTTTTCCTGATTAGAGTCCCTTTCATATAATTTTGTAGAAGTTACAGAACCCACCAGATTTTTATCACAGAAGATAAGTTTATCTTGAGGCAAACCAGGAGCAGCAATAACATCAGGTCTAGGTTTGGCTAAACATTTCTCATCTAACATGCTACTCAGTAAATTTTGTTGAAAAGTTTTTTCGTTATCTTGTGCATAAATACCAGCAGAAAAAATGACAAATATAAAAAAGAAAATGTTGCGTGAAATTTTTTTATGCCGTCTCATTGGTTACCAATTCGAACTATTACCAACACTCGGGATTTTGATTGAAGAAGTTATTCCCGATGGAGGCCTGGTAGGTATTGGGACCTGAACATTTACAGGACTTCCAGGAACAACCTCAACATTTTTGACTGACGCTGATTGAGCTTGTTGAGCTGGTTTTGGAGGTTTTGGTTGTGATACTGAAGCAAGAGTTTTATCTCCCACATCTGCAGTGTCAACTGGTGTAGGGGCCTTTTCAACAGGAACCGGTGAAGGAGGAGGGGGCGATACTGGAGTAGGAGGAGGGGGGGCCGCATCTGCACTAATTGAAGGAGGTGCAACTGAAGTGGCGACTTCATTTTGGGTAGTATCTTCAGCAATAGGTAAAGAATCTGCTGCAGGAGTAGGGATATCATCGGCAGCATTTTCAGGGTTAGATTCAGATTCTACACCATCAGTTCTTACCTCGTTGACAGACCCATCAGTTCCCCCATCAACGCCGATATCCTGAGGTGATGCATCTTCTGCACCAGCATCGCCAACAGGTCCATCATCAGGACCATCACTAATAGGTCCATCATCCAAACTACCATCTCCAACAGACCCATCGTCTGGTCCTTCCTCCCCAGGAGTCCCGTCCCGTCTAGTTTCTGGCGATGATTCATCAAATCCTTGATCAGGAGGTGTTCCATCAGATGAACCACCGTCAGGTGAAAATTCTGCTCCTTCACCAACAGTTTGTCCCTCAGGAACAATCTCATCAAAGTCACCAAATCCAGCGTCATCACCAAATTTTTTTTCTATAGCTGCAATATCTGCAGGTGTTGGAGGTGCATCAGATGAAAATTCCATATCCATCATTTGAGGAGGTCCTCCATCAAAGTCTACTTCAGAAATATCTCCAAAATCACCAGGAGCAGGTCCTCCATCAAATTCACCCTGAGGTATTTCTCCAATTTCACCAGGAGGAGGCCCTACATCAAAATCTCCTTCGGGAATATCCCCAAAATCGCTGGTAGGAGAATTAGCACCAAAATCCTCCTGGGGTATCTCACCAAACTCCGCAGATGAAGGAGCTACAAAGTCACTTGGTGGTGGAGCCTCAAATTCACCAATATCACCAAAGTCAGCAAAATCACCAATACCAGTTGGTTGAGGGGGCATATTAACCATTTCTATTGATGGAACTTCTATATTTCCAATTGCTCTGACAGAATCAAAAGCTTCATCTACAGCGCCATCAAAAATTTCGATGATACTTTCACCCTCACCTGCAAAGGCAGCTAAGTTATTGAGAGTCGACATATCTGTTTTCCCAGCCATTTCAAAAAACTCAGATGAATCTATTGATTCAAATTCTCTGGCTAAATTTGCAGCATAATCAAAAGTTCCTTCATCAATTCTTCCCATTACATCTGCCACTTCAGTTAACTCAAATCCAAGTTCATTAGCCAAATTAGCAGATTCTATAAAACGGTCGGAATCATCGAATTGTTTGAAAGTTGAGGTAATTTCATCAGCGGCCAAGCCAGAGTTATTAATTGCACTAAAAAAGTCCGCAGTATCAAATTCTGATTCTATGACATCATTATGAAATTCATTTTGATTATATTCATCAATTCCATCATCAAAAAATACGTTTGGATCAAAGATCTCATTATCATTATCATTAACTATAGAAAAGTCACCTAAACACAATACTGGATTTACTTCACAAACTTCATCGGTTGCAATATCATCTTTTTCGGCGAAAGAATTATCGAATTTTATCAAATCTTCATTTTCTTTTATATTGGAATTATTAATATTGTCAGTTTTTTGCTCACATTGAGCATTTAAATTTCCCTCTGGACATTCTCCTGAATCTGACTCAGCCTCTCTAAATCTGTCTTGGCTGTTTCCAGCATTATTATCAGGTGACATTTCGTTATAATCATCCGCATCACCATAATCTTTTAAATCTTCGGAATTTTCTGTATTTACGTTATCTTCACTGACTCCTTGATTACCACTGGAATCATTTACGCTAGCATCATTTTCATCTACCTGATTACCACTTGTATCATTTCCACCAGCATGATATTCACCAGCATCATTTTCACCTACCTGATTACCACTTGTATCATTTCCACCAGCATGATATTCACCAGCATCATTTTCATCACCGAAGTAGTTTTCTGCCTCTTCACTGCAATAGTCTCCACCACATCCTTGATTCTGATCGTTACTTTGTTCACTAACATCTTGGTCACCTCTACCTTGTTCACTAACATCTTGGTCACCTCTACCTTGTTCACTAACATCTTGGTCACCTCTACCTTGTTCACTAACATCTTGGTCACCT
>MDTB01036624.1_pt1 | contig 51449 bp, 54 predicted proteins | sample 811161 | NCBI WGS metagenome assembly MDTB01 (sample SAMN05326650, study PRJNA326480) | marine metagenome | isolation source: seawater | place: Mediterranean Sea | collected 2009
CAAAAAAAGCTGAGGCTAAAAAAGAAGAACCAAAAAAAGCTGAGGCTAAAAAAGAAGAACCAAAAAAAGCTGAGGCTAAAAAAGAAGAACCAAAAAAAGAAGAAGCTAAAAAATAGTTCTTTAATAGGGGGAATGCATGTTTCAGGTCAAAGTATTTACTTTATACCCAGATATATATCCTGGGCTGATTAATTTTGGCTTATATAAAAAAGCAAAAGAAAAAAATTTGTGGGATCTAAAAGTAATTAATATAAGAGATTTTGCAAAAGATAAATACAGAACTGTAGACGATACTCCTTTTGGAGGAGGAAGTGGAATGTTGTTAAGACCGGATATATTGGCCTTAGCCCTAGATAAAAACATAGATTATAAAAAAAAAGAAAAAATTTTTTATTTGTCACCAAAAGGGAAAAAGTTTGATCAAAATTTAGCTAAAAAACTCTCTAAAGAAAAAGTAATTAATATAATTTGCGGTCATTTTGAAGGTGTTGACCAAAGACTAATTGAGTCTAGAAATATAGAAGAAATTAGCATTGGTGATTATGTATTGTCAGGAGGCGAGACAGCCTCTTTTGTTTTTTTAGACGCTGTCCTAAGGCTTCTACCAGGAGTGCTTGGAAATAGTTCCTCAATAAATGAAGAAACATTTGAAAATGACCTTTTGGAGTATCCTCAGTATACAAAACCTCAGAAATGGGAAAAAAAAAGCCCTCCTGATGTTCTATTATCAGGTGATCATGCCAAAATTAAGGACTGGCGTTTGTCTCAATCTGAGGCTATAACACGTCGCCAGAGGCCAGATCTTTGGAAAAAATATATTAAAAAAAACAAAAAATGAAAAATATCGAAGATATAAATAAAGAGGCAGTAAAAAAAATTGTTGCCAATAAAAAAATAGCTCTTTTTTCAGCAGGTGACACTATTAAAGTTGGTGTTAAAATTGTTGAAGGAAAAAGAGAGAGAATTCAATATTTTGAAGGAGTTTGTATAGCTAAAAAAAATAGGGATATAAACTCATCTTTTACTGTTAGGAAAATATCTTTTGGAGAGGGAGTAGAACGTACTTTTGCTTTATACAGTCCTATTGTAGATTCTATTCAAGTGATTAGATCAGGTAAGGTTAGAAGAGCAAAACTTTATTATTTAAGAGACCGAAAAGGAAAATCTGCAAGAATTGCAGAAAAAATTAAGAAAAAAATAGGAATTGATGTTTCATCTAATATTCAAGAGACTAAAAAAGAGAATTTAGAAACAAAAACTAAAGAGCCTCTTGATGAAAAAGATGCTGCTACTTTGAAAAAAGAAGCAGATACAAAAGATAAAAAATAAAATATTCTCAAATGCCAAAAACTCTATATGATAAGATATGGGAAGCTCATCTTGTTAATCAGCAGGCTGATGGGACATGTTTATTATATGTTGATAGACATTTAGTTCATGAAGTAACTAGCCCACAGGCTTTTGAAGGCTTAAGAATTCAAAAAAGGAAAGTGAGAAGACCAGATCTCACTTTAGCTGTTCCAGATCATAATGTTCCAACAACAGATAGATCTAAAGGAATTGATGATGAACAATCAAGAGTTCAGGTTGATACTTTAAGAAGTAACTGTAAAGAATTTGGTGTTGAACTTTTTGATGTAAATGACAAAAGACAAGGAATAGTTCATATTATAGGACCTGAACAAGGATTTACTCAACCAGGTGCGGTAATAGTTTGTGGAGATAGTCACACAGCAACTCACGGCGCTTTTGGGGCTTTAGCTTTTGGAATAGGAACATCAGAAGTTGAACATGTTTTAGCTACACAAACATTAATACAAAAGAAATCGAAAAATTTAAGAATTAATGTAAACGGAACACTACCAAAAGGTGTGACAGCCAAAGATGTAATACTAAAAATTATAGGAACTATAGGAACTGCTGGAGGAACTGGTTACGTTGTTGAATTTTCAGGAAATGTAATTAAGAACTTAAGCATGGAGGAGAGAATGACAGTTTGTAATATGACTATAGAGGCTGGAGCAAGAGCAGGTCTGATTGAACCTGATGAAAAAACTTTTGAATATCTAAAAGGTAAAACAATGTCTCCTAAAGGAAAGACTTGGGATCAAGCTATAAAATTTTGGAAGTCACTATATTCAGATAAAGATTGTAGATTTGATAAAGAAATTAATATTAATGGCAAAGAAATTGAGCCATTGGTTACTTGGGGAACATCACCTCAAGATGTTTCTCCCATCACTGGCGTAGTACCTGATCCAGATCAAGAAAAAAATGAGGACCGAAAAATGGCCATGAAAAGATCACTTGAATATATGGGATTGAAAGCAAATACAAAAATTTCTGAAATTAAAATCGATAAAATATTTATTGGCAGCTGTACAAATGGTAGAATTGAAGATTTAAGAGTAGCCGCAGAACTTTTGAAAGGCAAAAAAGTTGCAGGCAATGTTAGTGCTATGGTAGTTCCCGGATCAGGATTGGTTAAAGCTCAAGCTGAAAAAGAGGGTCTACATAAAATATTTATCGATGCGGGATTTGAATGGAGGGAGCCTGGATGCTCTATGTGTTTGGGAATGAATCCAGATCAATTAAAACCAAAGGAAAGATGTGCTTCAACTTCAAACAGAAATTTTGAGGGAAGGCAAGGTAGAGGGGGAAGGACACACCTAGTAAGTCCAGGTATGGCCATAGCGGCAGCTGTTACAGGACATTTATCAGATGTAAGAAAAATTCAATAATGGATAAATTTATAAATTTAAAATCTATACCTTCGTATCTATCTTTACAAAATGTTGATACAGATATGATAATTCCAAAACAATTCCTAAAAACAATAAAAAGAACTGGCTTAGGAAAAAGTTTGTTTTATGAAATGAGATATGATGAAAACGATAAAATTGTAGAAAATTTTATATTAAACAAAAAACCTTACAATAAATCTAAAATTCTTATAGCTGGAAAAAATTTTGGATGTGGATCTTCGAGAGAACACGCTCCATGGGCTTTGTTAGACTTTGGAATAAAATGCATTATAAGTTCTAGTTTTGCAGATATTTTTTATAATAATTGTTTTAAAAATGGAATCTTGCCAATAAAGATTGATGAAAAAAAAGTCATAGAGTTAGCAGATTATTCAAACAGAAAAGAAGAAATTGAAATTGATCTAGAAAAACAGGAAATTAAATTTGGAAATAAAATTGAAAAATTTGAAATTGATCCATTTAAAAAAAAATGTTTGATAGAAGGATTAGATGACATTGCCTTATCGATGGAAAAAATAGATAAAATAGATAGTTTTGAAAAAAAATTAAAAGAAGATAGGCCGTGGTTATTTAAAAATGATTAAAGTCAAAAATAGGAAATTATTATTATTACCAGGTGATGGAATAGGACCAGAGGTTATTGGTGAAGTAAAAAAAATTATTCAATGGCTTAATAAAAATAAATCTCTTGATTTTAAAATCGAAGAAGGTTTAGTTGGGGGTGCATCTTATGACCAGCACAAAATTCCAATTACAGACGAAGTATTCTATAAAGCTTTAGAAAGTGAAGCGGTAATTCTTGGAGCGGTAGGCGGGCCAAAATATGATAACCTTGAATTTTCAAAAAGGCCTGAGAGAGCGCTTCTTAAACTTAGGAAGGAACTTAAACTTTTTGCTAACCTACGTCCCGCAATTTGCTTTGAACAACTAGTCGACGCCTCATCATTAAAGCCAGAAATTATATCAGGATTAGACATAATGATCGTAAGGGAACTAACAGGAGGTATTTATTTTGGAGAGCCTAGGGGTATCGAACCTATAGAAAAAAATGAGAGAAAAGGTATTAATACTCATTCTTATACTACAAGTGAAATTCAAAGAGTTGCGCGTGTAGCTTTTGAATTATCAAAAAAAAGAAAAAACAAGGTTACATCTTGCGATAAATCAAATGTAATGGAAGCAGGTGTGCTATGGAGAGAAGAAGTTCAATTACTTAAAGATAAAGAATATAAAAAAATTGAGTTGTCTCATATGTTAGCGGATAATTGTGCAATGCAATTATTAAGAAATCCAAAACAATTTGATGTAATTGTAACAGATAATTTATTTGGCGACATTCTTTCAGATGAAGCTGCAATGCTCACTGGTTCTTTAGGACTATTGCCATCAGCTTCTTTAGGAGCTAAAGATAAAAACGGCAAAATTAGATCTATGTATGAACCTGTTCATGGATCAGCTCCTGACATAGCAGGTAAAAATATTGCAAATCCAATAGCAACAATTTTAAGTTTATCCATGGCTTTAAAATACTCTTTGGATCTTGATAAAGAGGCAGATATACTAGACAAAGCTGTTCATAATGTACTTAATGATGGACTAAGAACTAAAGATATAATGTCTCCTGGAAAAAAAGAAGTTTCTACCTCAGATATGGGAGATGCAATTATTTCCAAATTGAAATAAAGTATTTTAAACTATGAATTTAGCGATAATAGGTGCAACAGGCAATGTTGGAAGGAAAACCCTAGAGATATTAGAAAAATCAAACTTTTCTTTTGATAAAATTTATTTGGTTGCTTCAAAAAAAAGTATAGGCAAAAAATTAATATTTAAAGAAAAAAGTTTAGAGGTTGAAAATATTGAAGATTATGATTTTTCGAAAGCTCAAATAACTTTTTTTGCAGCCGGCAAAGAAGTATCAAAAAAACTTGCCAAAACTGCCGCAACAAAAACAATTGTAATTGATAACTCAAGTTATTTTAGAATGGATAAAGACGTGCCTTTAGTTGTAGCAGAGGTAAATCCAGAAGCATTGCAAAGACATAAAAATATAATTGCGAATCCGAATTGCTCAACAATACAGATGCTTTTGCCTTTAAAACCATTGCACCAAAAATATAAAATAAAAAGAATTATTGTTTCAACTTATCAAGCTGTTTCCGGCGCAGGTAAAGCATCTATGGATGAACTTTTTAATCAAACTAAAGATTTTTTAGAGGGTAAAAAAATAAAATCTAAAAACTTTACTAAACAAATAGCTTTTAATTTGATACCACATATTGATGAGTTTGGACAAGACGGTTATACCAAAGAAGAGTTAAAAATGGTAAATGAGACAAAAAAAATATTGGATGATAAAATTGATTTAACCGCAACTTGTGTAAGAGTTCCTGTTAAAACCTCACATTCTGAATCAATTAATGTGGAGTTCATAAATTCATTTGATTTTGAAAATATAAAAGAATTATTAAAAAAAGCACCTGGATGTAAAGTTGTAAGTGAGCAAGAAGACGGAGGTTATATAACACCAATCGAGTCGGAAGGTGATTATAAAACTTTTATTTCAAGAATTAGAAAAGATAACTCTAATTCTAAAGCCATAAATTTATGGGTTGTTTCTGATAATTTATTAAAAGGCGCAGCTTTAAACTCTGTTCAAATAGCTGAAATTTTAATTAAAAATAATAATTTTAAATAATATATGGAAAACAAAGATAATCCTTTAGCACCACATTTACAAATTTATAGATGGCAAATTTCATCTTTGCTTTCAATTACTCATAGAATAATAGGAGTTGTAAATATAATAGCAATAACTTTAATTTGTTTATGGGTTATTTTTTTGTCATTAGGTTACACAAAATATGAATTTATTTATTCTTTTTTGAACTCTTTTTTAGGAAAGTTTTTTGTATTAAGTTTAAGTTGGACTTTCAGCTTTCATATTTTAAATGAAATAAGACATTTGTGTTGGGACCTTGGTTATGGTTTTGATTTAAAAACTTCTAAGATTACAGGCGTTTTAACAATACTAGGATCTTTTATTTTTGCGATTTTGATTTTTTTATTAGGAAGGAATATATTTTAGATGAAGACTTCAACAAAAAAATGGTTATTTTTAAAATACAGTTCAGCGATCCTCTTACCATTTATGGTTTGGTTTATTTTAAATTTTGTATCCATTTATGATGCTAAATATGAAGAATTAGTAAAATTTTTTTCCACTCAACCATCAAAGATTTTATTTTCTTTATTTATAATTTTAGCATTCTTTTTCTCAGCTTTAACAATAAGTGAGATATTTGAGGACTATATTAACGACGAAAAAATCAAAAATGTCGCAAACAAAGCTTTAAATTTATTTGCTATAATGATTCCATTGGTTACAATTATAAGTGTATTTAGTTTAAAAATATGAGTTCATATAAAATTATAGATCATGAGTACGATGTTGTTGTTCTTGGAGCTGGAGGCTCAGGGTTAAGAGCTGCAGTAGGGTTGTCTGAGGCAGGATTAAAAACTGCTTGTATCTCAAAAGTATTTCCAACAAGAAGCCACACTTCTGCCGCGCAAGGCGGAATTTCAGCAGCACTTGGTAATATGGGTGAAGATGATTGGAGATGGCATATGTACGATACAGTCAAAGGTTCAGACTGGTTAGGAGATCAAGATGCTATAGAGTATTTATGTAAAGAAGCACCCAGAGCTGTAATTGAATTAGAAAGATACGGAGTTCCTTTCAGCAGAACCGAGGATGGAAAAATTTATCAAAGACCATTTGGAGGTATGACAAAAAATTATGGCAATGGCACAGTTCAAAGAACATGTGCAGCAGCTGATAGAACAGGCCATGCAATTTTGCATACTTTATATGGCCAAGCGCTAAAACATAATACGGAATTTTTTATTGAGTATTTTGCATTAGATTTAATAATGAAAAATGGTGAGTGTAAAGGAGTAATTGCTTGGAATTTAACAGACGGAACTATTCATAGATTTAGATCACATATAACAATTTTGGCTACTGGCGGATATGGAAAAGTATATTACTCAGCCACTTCAGCACACACTTGTACTGGAGATGGAAACGGCATGGTTTTAAGAGCTGGATTACCTTTACAAGATATGGAATTTGTTCAATTTCATCCAACAGGTATTTATGGAGTTGGTTGTTTGATATCTGAAGGTGTTCGAGGAGAAGGCGGTTTTTTAGTAAATGGAAAAGGTGAAAGATTTATGGAAAGATACGCACCCAATACAAAAGATTTAGCCTCAAGGGATGTTGTAAGTAGATCAATGGCGATTGAAATAAATGAAGGTCGTGGAGTCGGCAAAGACAAAGATCACATTAATCTTCATCTAGACCACTTAGATTCAAAAGTTATAGACGAAAGACTTCCAGGTATTTCAGAAGCAGCTAAAACTTTTGCAAACGTAAACGTAAATAAAGAACCAATTCCAGTTGTACCTACAGTCCATTATAACATGGGGGGTATACCTACAAATTATAAAGCAGAAGTTTTAACTTTGAATGGATCTGAGAAAACCGTGCCAGGACTTATGGCAATAGGAGAAGCTGCTTGTGTTTCTGTTCATGGAGCTAACAGATTGGGTTCAAATTCACTAATCGACCTTGTAGTATTTGGAAAAGCTGCAGCAAAAAGAGCCGCAGAATTAGTTAAGCCAGGTATGCCACACGAAGAAGTTTCTCAAACAGAGACAGACAAATGTCTCGATAGATTTGATAAAATAAGAAATGCTAGTGGAAGTACAAAAACTTCTGAATTAAGACTTTCAATGCAAAAAACAATGCAATCTAAATGTGCTGTATTTAGAACAGAAAAAACACTTAAAGAAGGAGTGGATCAAATTAGAAAACCTTTGGAAGGAATGGGAGACATATCAGTTAAAGACAAGTCATTACTATTTAATACCGATTTAGTCGAAACATTAGAATTCGATAATTTGATACGACAAGCTCTTACCACTATGGATTCAGCCTATCACAGAAAAGAAAGTAGAGGGGCACATGCCAGAGAGGATTTTTCGAAGCGAGATGACAAAAATTTTATGAAACATACAATGGCTTGGCAAGATGGAAAAGAAGTAAAAGTAAAATACAGAGACGTTCATGCCAGAACTTTAACTAACGATGTTCAATATTTTCCTCCAAAAGAAAGAGTTTATTAAATGGTTCAATTTAGTTTACCTAAGAACTCAAAAATAGTTCAAGGTAAATATTACAAAAATAACTCTAACTCTTCAAATATAAAAAAAGTAAATGTATACAGATGGAACCCATCTGAAGGAAAAAACCCAAGAATAGATACTTTTGAAGTTGATATGGATAATTGTGGACCAAAAGTTCTAGATATTTTATTTAAAATAAAGAATGAAATTGATCCTTCACTTACTTTTAGAAGATCTTGTGCTCATGGAGTCTGTGGCTCATGCGCAATGAATGTTGACGGAGTCAACACATTATCCTGCATTAAATCTCATACCGATATAAAAGGAGACTTGAACATTTATCCCTTACCACATTTAAAAGTTATTAAAGATTTAATAGGTGATTTAAGCGGACTATATAAACAATATGAGTCAATACAACCTTGGTTAAAAACATCTAAAACAGAAGAGGAAAAAAAAGAAATTATACAATCTCAAAAAAACAGATCGAAACTCGATGGTTATTATGAGTGTATTTTATGTGCTTGTTGTTCGACGTCCTGCCCCAGCTATTGGTGGAATGGAGATAAATATCTTGGTCCTGCAGTATTATTGCAAGCTTATAGATGGATAAACGATAGCAGAGATGAAGAAAAAAAAGAAAGATTAAAAAAAGTTGCAGATGAATTAAAACTTTATAGGTGCCATACTATTATGAATTGTACAAATTCATGCCCAAAAGGCTTAAACCCAGCAAAAGCCATAGGATCTATAAAAAAAATGCTTGCAACAAGCTAAAAGCTTATTTATTCAATAAACACAATGAAATTAATTGAACACTTTATAGATGGAAAACATTTTGTAGGTGACTCAAAAAGAACCAGCAAGGTATTCAATCCCGCCTCAGGCGAACAAAGTGCAGATGTTAAGTTGGCTTCAAAAAATGATGTAAACAAAGCTATAGACAGTGCTGAAAAAGCTTTTGAATCTTGGTCAAATAAACCGCCTATTCAAAGAGCAAGAGTGATGTTTAAATTTAAAGAACTAATAGAAAGAAATGCTGACGAATTAACAAAAATTATAGTTTCTGAGCATGGTAAAGTCTTTGACGATGCAAAAGGCTCGCTTCAAAGAGGCTTAGAAGTGGTTGAATACGCGTGCGGTATCCCTCAAATTTTAAAAGGTGAATTTACTGAAAATGTAGGAACAGATGTTGATAGTTGGTCAGTAAGACAACCATTAGGGGTATGTGCAGGCATAACTCCTTTTAACTTTCCAGCAATGGTACCTATGTGGATGTTTCCAATGGCTATAGCTTGTGGAAATACTTTTGTTTTAAAACCATCTGAAAAAGATCCATCTTGTTCAATGAGATTAGCAGAATTATTTTCAGAAGCTGGTTTACCAAATGGTGTTTTTAATATCATTAATGGAGATAAAGAGGCAGTTGATACACTTATTGATAATAAAAAAGTTGTTGCAATGAGTTTTGTTGGCTCCACTCCAGTTGCAAAATATATTTATGAAAATTGTGCAAAAAATGAAAAAAGAGTTCAGGCATTGGGGGGAGCAAAGAATCATTGCGTTGTCATGCCTGATTGTGATTTAGACCAAGCTGTCAATGGATTAATGGGAGCAGCATATGGGTCAGCTGGAGAAAGATGTATGGCTCAATCTGTGGCAGTAGCGGTAGGTGGAATAGGAGATAAGCTAGTGGAAAAATTAGCAAAGAAAGTTGAAATTTTAAAAGTAGGTCCAGGCATGGATAAGAAATCTGAAATGGGCCCTCTTGTAACAAAAGAGCATTTAAAAAAAGTTAAAAACTATGTTGATATGGGAGAAAAAGAAGGCGCGAAACTTGTTGTAGATGGTAGAAATTTAAAACTACAAGGCTATGAAAATGGTTATTTTATGGGCGGTTGTTTGTTTGACCATGTAAAAAAAGATATGAAAATTTACAAGGAAGAGATTTTTGGTCCTGTTTTGTCCGTAGTAAGAGAAAAAAATTTTGATGGAGCACTAAAACTAGTCAACGATCATGAATTTGGAAATGGCGCAAGTATATTTACAAGAGACGGAGACGTTGGACGAACTTTCTCTAATAAGGCTAAAATTGGAATGATAGGAGTAAATATTCCAATTCCAGTTCCGGTTGCTTTTCATAGTTTCGGAGGGTGGAAAAGATCACTATTTGGAGATCAGCATATGCACGGCCCAGAAGGAGTAAGGTTTTATACTAAATTAAAAACTATTACTTCTAGATGGCCTTCAGGCGTTAGATCTGACCCAGAGTTTGTAATGCCGACAATGAAATAAAAACATGAAAAAAAAAATTACATTAATTGGTGCAGGACAAATTGGAGGAACGTTAGCTCATTTGATTTCATTAAAGCAGCTTGGTGATGTTGTTTTATTTGATGTTGCCAAAGGAATAGCAAAAGGTAAAGCTTTAGATATTGCCCAATCATCTCCTGTCGATGGGTTTAATATTAATTTGATAGGCACAGATAATTATGAAGATACTAAAAACTCAGATGTAATTATTATAACAGCTGGCGTACCTAGAAAGCCGGGAATGACAAGAGATGATCTTTTAGGAATAAATCTGAAAATAATAAAACAAGTTGGTGAAGGGATTAAAAAAACATCACCCGAAGCTTTTGTTATTTGTATAACAAATCCTTTAGATGTCATTGTAATGGCGCTTCAAAAATATTCAGGCTTAGCCAAAAATAAAGTTGTAGGAATGGCAGGCATTCTTGACTCATCTAGATTTATCTATTTTTTGTCACAAGAGCTCAAGGTTCCAGTAAATAAAATCAAATCTCTTGTGCTTGGAGGACACGGGGATAGCATGGTTGCAATGGTAAATCATACAGAAATTGAAGGAAAAAAAATAACTGATTTGATAAATGATGGAAAAATTTCAAAAGAAACATTAGATCAAATAATCGATAGAACAAAAAAGGGAGGAGCTGAAATTGTAAAATTTCTTGAAAAAGGCTCTGCTTATTACGCGCCAGCAGCATCTGGAGTTGAGATGGCTGAAAGTTATTTAAAAAATTTGAAAAAACAATTACCTTGTGCAGTTTATTTAAATGGAGAGTATGGAGCTAATAATATTTATGCAGGTGTTCCTGTAATAATTGGAGAAAACGGAGTTGAAAAAATAGTTGAACTGAGTTTATCGGATGAGGAGAAAAAAAACTTTAAAAAATCTGTTGATGCTGTTAAAGAATTATTCGATGCAGCTATAAAAATAGACCCCTCACTAAAAAATTAATTCTTTCTAATAACACACATAATATTTTTACCGAATTTATATCCTATAATTTTATCTAAAATAATCGTAACTGGGGTAAAAATTTTATCCCAAATAAAAATTTTTAAATTTGAAGGGTAAACCTCTTCTTTAAAAAAGATTTTATTAATAAAATAGAGAAAATATCCAGTACAATCTAAATAATATAATTTTTCTACAATTGCATTGTCTAATTTTACATTTTTAAAAAACTCCATATCATATCTCTTAAAATGTCCAACAGCTTTGTCAAGATTTCCATAAAGTTTTTGATGAGCCGGAACTAAAACAATTATTGTCCCTTTATTTTTTAATTTTTTAAGCGCTTTATTTAATTCACCAACATCATCTTCGATGTGCTCTAAAACATTTAAATATAAAATATTGTCGAATGTACTGTTCACTTCATCAACAAAACATTTAAAAACTTTAATATTATTTTTATTTAAAAACTTTTCTTTCAATACTTTACTATTATAAGTATCGGGATCTGTTAATGTAATATTTTTTTCTTCACTAATATAATTATTAGTAAAGCTTCCTATACCAGCTCCAACTTCTAAAATATCTTTACTTAAAAATTTTTTTATTAAGTAATAAATATATTTTCTCCAAATATGGGCTTTATCGAATGCTTCTAGTTCTGTTCCGTGATAGTCCATAGAGAAATCTTATAATATAAATCTATAATAAATTATATTAAAATAAGTATTTATGATAAAATTGAAGCGTTTAAACCAGCTATGCATCAAATTAACAACTATTTAAATAAATTAGATTATCTTTTTATCGCTATTTTATTTTTATTCTCATTTGCCATTAATTGGAATTTTGCAAAATTTGGGGTTTTTCCTATAGATAGTTTTTACCATTATGATACGGGCTATAGAATTACTAAGGGAGAATTTCCGGTCAAGGATTATTGGGTCACCACAGGAATTTTTGTTGATTTCATAGAGGCATTCTTTTTCTCACTATTTGGAGCAAATTGGTTTTCACATGTATTTCACTCTTCAATATTTAATAGTTTAATCACGATATTAATTTACTTTACTTTTGTAAAATTTAATTTAGAAAAAAAATATTCTTTTATATTTTCATTTTTATTTGGAGTATTAGCTTACACACCTAGTGGAACACCTTTTGTTGATCATCACGCAACTTTTTTTTTGTTAGCTGGAACAATTTTTTTTGCTTTAGGAATGAAAACCAAGATTTATTTGTACTGGTTTTTAGCACCTTGGTTTTATGGATTTTCTTTTTTATGTAAACAAGTGCCTTTCAGTTATATGGCTATTGTTACTTTTTTCGTATTAGTAATTTATTTTTTTCATGAAAAAGACAAAAAATTTATCTTATATACAATTATTTCCTCTTTATTTTTCTTAAGTTTTATTTGTCTAATAATTTTTTTTCTTAATATAGGGTTTAAAAATTTTTATGTGCAATATTTGCTATATCCACCTTCTATAGGCGGTGGTAGGCTTGGAAATTTTGAAATTACTTTTATAAGTTTTTTTAATCATTATAAATTTATTGTTATTCCTCTTTTAATGATAGTTTTTCTTAATTTTAAAAATCAAAAAGAAAATATTTTTCCTTTATTATTAATTCTAAGTTTTGCGATTTGCTTAATCTTTCATCAAATATTAACTAAAAATCAAATCTATATATATTTTCTTTCTCCATTTCTTATTGGTTTTTTGATAATAGAAATAACAAAAAAAAATTATAAATTTAAAAATAGTATTGTATTTGCAACAATAATAGCAGGTTTATTAATTACACTTAAGTATCATGATAGATTCAATGAGAAAAGGAAATTTCATGAATTATTTTCTGTAGATATGTCTAAATCTCAAGATAGTAGTTTAATAAACAAAAAGCTTTCTGGCTTCAAATGGATCACTTCTGAATACAAAGATAATTCAGAGAAAGAAGTAATATTATTAAAACTTTTTCAAAAAAAGATTTTGGATGATAAAAGAAAAAAGATGGTAATCACCCATTATTTGTTTTTGTCATCGCTATTAGAACAAAACCTTAATTCACCGAGCAGAAGCTTTACATTAGATGGCGCAAGTTTTCCAATTAAAGGGAACAAATATTTTTTAGATTATAAAGAATATTTTAATTCAAAAATTGAAAAAGAAAATATCGAGGTTATATACATAATGGATAACAATATTAGTGAAAATGTAGTTTTAAATTATCTTGAAAAAAAATGTATAAAAAAAGTTGAAAAAGATGAGAGCATTATTATATTTAGTTTAAATTCCATATGTTTCAATTAATTTTTGATTTTTTTTAAATATTTAACCCAATTTTTATTGTAATCTATTTTGATAGCGCTCGTCCAAAATTTTGTAATTAAAATTAAGATATTTATTAAAATAAGTGGCATTATTAGTAAATAGAACAATTTTTTATCTGAATGATAAAAAAAGAGTTGTAAAAAAGAAATGTAAATTAATGAAAACAAAAAAACTCTTAAATAAAAAACAGAAATTATTCTTAAAGAATGAAAAAAAAGTTTGTAAAGTGTTAATTTAGAATTGCCATAAAATCTTTTTTTTCTGGCTGCAAATAATCTTTTTATATTATTATTTTTTATAACTGCAGCTGGATAAGCTAACCAAATACTTTGATCTTTAAAAAGATATTTTAAGTTTCTGTTATCAAGTGAGGAGTAATTACCAAAAGAAATCCATTTACTAGTAAAAAAAAAGGTTAATATTAAGTGAGATCTATACAAAAATCTTATAAGTAAAGATTCTTTCCTTTTGGTCCTGTTAGATGTAATTACATAATTTGGATATTTCTTAGCTTTATCAATCATTTTATTTATTTGCTCTGGATCATCTTCGCCATCTGAGTCCATTACAACAATAATATTGTGACTTTTTATTTTTGATAAATGTTTAAGACCAAGACCTATTGCTCTTTGACTTCCAGCATTTTTTTTTAACCGCAAAATTTGTATTTTTTTTAAAAAACTTAAATTTTTAAAATATATTTCTGGTTTTTCTGAAGAACAATCGTCAACTATCAACACGTTACAGTATCTCTTTTTTTTCGATAATTGATAATTAATTTTTTTTAATAAAAAATTTAAAGATTTCCAATCATTATAAACAGGTATTAAAAAATTTAATCGATTCAAAATTTAATTTTAAGGTTTAGTTTTTAATTCAGATCTTACTTTGTCAATAAATGAAATAATAAGTTGTCGATCTTCATTTTCTAGATAGTTTTCTTTTTTTATCGCGTTTTTAAGCTCGTCTCTTATTTTATCTTTTATATATTCTACATTTTCTTTTGAATTTAAATTTTTAACTTTTTGTTCAAAATTTTTAAGTATCGGACCAACTGTCAAATGAAATAAAAAAATTATCATTAAAAAAACAAAAAGAGTTTTATATACAAATATTTTCATTTATTGATTTTACTTAGATTTAAAGATTTCATAAATTAATATACCATCTATCTTGTATTCTTCAATCTTAACAAAGTTATGAGGAATATCGTATTTATCATTGAGTTTAGAATCAACTTCAGAAATATTATTCTTAAATATATAATCTGATTGACGATATTCTTGACCTACTATCTTGAATTTTTTCTTATCTGATTCTCTTAAATATTCTATACTTCTCTGCAATGGAGTATGTGATGCTACTCCAATTCTTATTTGATTTGTTTTTTTTTCTAATTCTAATAATCTATTTAAAAATTTAGCTCCACCAAGTCCGTAATAATCTATTTCGAACGTATTTTTAATTTTATCAGGAACAAGGAAATTAAAGTAAACACTTTGAAAAGGGTGGTAAATGCACATTCTGAATATTATAAATGTCGTGAATATAAAAACAATTAAATTAAGAAGAATTCTATAATTCTTTTTTTTTAAAATTATCAAAAAAATATAAAAGCTATAAGTTGCAAAGTAAATTATGAAAAGATTTAAGAAATATATTATTCGCCATCCATTATACAATCCTACATTAAAAGTGATTAGAAATAACAAAATTGAAAAAAAGTTAAAAAAAATGAAAAAATCTTTTTTTTCTTTATTTCCTCTCCAGAAATCACAACTTGAATTAATTTTATTTATAGATATGAATCTTACAAATATTCTTTTAAAATTAAAAAAAAATCCAAAAATAAAAAAAAATAAAATAATAACCGGCGTAGATAACCCTATCCAAAAAGGTATATATTCATAGGGTAAAATTCTATTATTTATGAATTCATTATTGAATAATATTTTTACATCAATTAAATCATGTTTTAAAGATTGAAATAATAATAAAAAATTATCTAATGGTGCGTTCCATAAATAAGGCCAGTGAGATATCAAAAATATTATTAATAACCCTAAATAAAAAAAATATTTTTTTAAAATTTGATTTCTCTGTTTCGTATTTACTAATGTTAGAATTAAAATGATAAAAAATGAAACAGGCAAAAATATTCCAATAATTCTTGTTGAAATACAGATTGAAGATAGAAAAGCAAATATAGTTAAATTTTTATAATTTAATTTATCTAAACAAAGAAAAAAAGCATATGTTGCAAATGTTACTAAAGATAAAAAAAGAACATCTTTATACAAAAAACTATCTCCATATATTCTTGGAGATAAAATATAAAATAATGTACCAACAGTACTTACATTAAAATTTTCAAATCTGTTATTTAAAATTTTAAAAAAAATAATTGAACTAATAAAAAAAATAAAAAAACTTAAAAGATGCCTTAATTGATAAAATTGTTTTGAGTCTTGAAGATTAAAAATTACTTCAATAAATGCCACAGGTAAATCAAATATAATTCCGTATTTGTTGTAATGAGTTACAGATGATAAAGTGAAATCACCTATTTTTTCAAATTTACTTAAAGAAATATTTTTTAAATTTTCAAATTCTAAAAAATTTAATAAATAGTTTAGCCAGAAAAATCCATTAGATCTATGAAACTTTTCTTCAATATGTACTGAATAGTCTTGAAATGTTATAAGTCCAATTGTTAAAAAAATAGAAAAAAGTGAAAGTAAAATTAATTTTTTGTGTATTTTTTTTAAATTATTCATTTTATCACTTATTTATAATACTTTGTTGGTTATAAAAGAATATTAATTTCTTAAGATAATATTTCTGGAAATATTTGAAATTCCCTATATAAGCATTGTAATCTATGAATATTCATGAGCATCAAGCTAAAGAACTATTAAAACAATATGGGGCACCTGTATCGAATGGGTTTGTAGTTTTTGACCCTAATGAGATTAAAAATAAAATTAAAGATTTAAAATCTGAAAAATACGTCCTTAAAGCTCAAATACACGCTGGGGGAAGAGGTAAAGCCGGAGGTGTAAAATTAGTAAAAAATTTTGATGAACTAAATTCAGAGGCAAGAAAAATGTTCGGTAAAATTTTAATTACAAAACAAACTGGACCTGAAGGCAAAGAAGTAAAAAGACTTTATGTGGAAGAGGCTTCAGAAATATCAAAAGAATTTTATCTATCTTGTCTAGTTGATAGAGAAAGTTCAAAAATTGCCTTTATTAGTAGCACTGAAGGTGGAATGGATATCGAAAAGATAGCTAAGGAAAATCCAAAAAAAATAATTACTACTAAAGTAGAGTTGTCTGAAAATATATCTAGTGACAATATAGAAAAAATCTTGAAACCTTTCAATTTTAACTTAGATCAAAAAAAAGAGGCAATAAATTTGATTAAAGCTTTATATAAGATAGTTAAGGAAAAAGATGCAAGTTTAATCGAGATAAATCCTGTCATTATAACTAGGCTTGGAAAAATTATTTGTTTGGATGCAAAGATGAATTTTGATGACAATGCTCTATTTAGACAAGAGGAAATTCTTAAACTTAGAGATTTAAATGAGGAAGATACTGCTGAAATAGAGGCAAGCAAGCATGATCTTGCGTATATAAAATTGAACGGTTCAATAGGTTGTATGGTTAATGGTGCAGGACTAGCTATGGCGACGATGGATATTATTAAATTATATGGTCAAGAACCTGCAAATTTTTTAGATGTAGGTGGAGGAGCTTCAAAAGAAAAAGTATCAGCTGCATTCAAATTAATTTTATCTGATAAAAATGTTAAAGGTATTTTAATTAATATTTTTGGTGGAATTATGAGATGTGATGTATTAGCTGAAGGAGTAATTAATGCAGCGAAAGAAACTAATCTTAAAGTTCCCTTAGTAGTTAGGTTAGCCGGAACTAATGTTAAAGAAGGTAAAAAAATTCTAGATAAATCTAATTTAAAAATACTTTCTGCTATTGATTTAAACGATGCTGCAAAAAAAATAGTTGAGGCAATAAAATAATGTCTGTTTTAGTGAATAAAAATACCAAATTGATTTGCCAAGGATTTACTGGTAAACACGGAACGTTTCACTCTGAGCAAGCTATAAAATATGGAACACAGCTTGTTGGGGGAGTAACTCCAAAAAAGGGAGGTCAAAAACATTTAAACTTACCTGTATTCGAAACCGTGTTAGAGGCAAAAGAAAAAACAAAAGCAAATGCGACTATGATTTATGTACCTCCCAAATTTGCTGGAGCTGCCATTATAGAAGCTATTGAGTCTTCAATTGAATTAATAGTTTGTATAACTGAGGGAATTCCAGTTATGGACATGATAAAAGTAAAACAAGTTTTAAATAAAAGTAAAAGTAGACTTATAGGACCTAATTGCCCAGGTATAATTACACCTGATGAATGTAAGATTGGTATAATGCCAGGAAATATCCATAAAAAAGGATCTGTCGGAATAGTCTCAAGATCTGGAACGCTTACATATGAAGCAGTAGCTCAAACGTCACATAATGGAATGGGACAATCAACCTGTATCGGAATAGGGGGCGATCCTATTAATGGAACTAATTTTATAGATTGCTTAGAATTGTTCTTAAAGGATGAAGAAACAAAATCTATAGTAATGATAGGTGAAATAGGAGGTTCTGCGGAAGAAGAGGCGGCAGAGTTTTTAAAGAAGTCTAAGATAAAAAAGCCTATGGTAGGATTTATTGCGGGTTTAACCGCACCAACGGGTAGAAGAATGGGCCATGCGGGAGCTATTATATCTGGAGGCAAGGGAGGTGCTGAGGATAAAATAGAAATCATGAAATCTGCAGGTATTACAATATCTAAATCACCAGCAGATATAGGAAAAACTTTATATCAAAAACTAAATGGTTGATTTTTAACAACTTATGTTAAAATGAACTAATAAAATAATGTCTTCTTCTAAAGATAATAATATATATAAAAAAACATCCTTCCTAGCTGGAAACAATTCTTCATTTATTGAAGAATTTTACGCTGATTATATCTCAGACCCTAATTCTTTACCAAAGGGTTGGAGGGCTTTTTTTGATGGTCTGAGTGAAGCAAAAGAGATAATTTCGAAAAGTGCAAAAGGGCCTAGCTGGGCACCAAAAAAAATTACTACAAAAAGAGATTTAGCAATTAAAGATATTGAGGATGAAAAAAAAGTAAGCGAAGAGGAAGTAAACACATCAGAACAAGGAACTAAAGACTCAATAAGAGCAATCATGCTAATTAGGGCTTATAGAATAAGAGGTCATTTAATAGCTAACTTGGATCCATTAGGTATCCAAAAAAAAAATGAGCACCCTGAATTAAAACCAGAAACATATGGTTTTACCAAAAATGATTATGGCAGAAAAATATATCTTGACGGAGTCCTGGGACTACAAAATGCAAATTTGGAAGAAATTTTAAATATACTAAAAAAAACTTACTGTAATAATATTGGTTACGAATTTATGCATATGGGAGATCCAGATGAAAAGTCTTGGATAAGAGACAGGGTTGAAGGAAAAGAAAAAGATATACAGTTTACTGATAATGGAAAAAAAGCAATATTAAATAAAATAATTGAAGCTGAAGGATTTGAAAAATATCTTCATGTAAAGTTTGTAGGAACTAAAAGATTTGGATTAGATGGTGGAGAGTCTTTAATTCCTGCCTTAGAGCAAATTATTAAAAGGGGTGGCAATCTAGGTGCAAAAGAAATTAAAATCGGGATGCCACATCGAGGCCGTTTAAATGTACTAGCTAATGTGATGGGCAAATCATATAAAGCTATATTTAGTGAATTTTTTGGAAAAACAGTTTCATCAAAAAAAGATTTTGAAGGAGATGTGAAATACCATTTAGGTGCTTCATCAGACCGAGAATTTGATGGAAATAGAGTTCACATAAGTTTAACCGATAATCCATCTCATTTAGAAGCAGTAAACCCTGTTGTGTTAGGTCAAGTAAGAGCAAAACAGTTTTTTCATTCGGATCAAGGAAAAAACTCTGATCGTAGAAAAGTAATTCCTGTTTTAATGCATGGTGATGCGGCTTTCGCAGGTCAAGGTGTTGTAGCTGAATGTTTTGCAATGTCAGGTTTACCTGGACATAATATAGGTGGAACTATTCATGTAATAGTTAATAATCAAATTGGCTTTACAACAGCTCCAAGGTTTGCTCGATCCTCACCATATCCTTCGGACGTTGCAAAAACAGCACAAGCTCCAATACTTCATGTAAATGGCGATGACCCAGAGGCAGTGGTCCATTGTGCAAAAATAGCAACAGAGTTTAGGCAAAAATTTAATCGGGATGTAGTTATTGATATGGTCTGCTATAGAAGATTTGGCCACAATGAAGGAGATGAACCTTCATTTACACAACCTTTAATGTATAAAAAAATTAAAATACAACCAACAACGTTAGAAAAATATTCAAAAAAAATTTCTAAAGAAGGATTGGTTCCTTCGGAAGACATTGAAAAACAAAAAATAAAATTTAAGAAATTTTTGGAAAAGGAATTCAATTCTTCAAAAAATTATAAATCAGTACTGAGATGGTATGATGGTACTTGGTCAAGGTTCAAACCTGAACTTGGCAAAGACAAAAGAGGTGTTAGCGGGGTTGAAAAAAATAAAATTTTGGAAATAGGAAAAAAAATATCCTCTATACCAAATAATTTTTTAGTACATAAAACATTAAAAAAAGTCTTTGAAAAAAAATATCAAATGTTTACTAAAAACCATCCTATTGACTGGTCAACTGCAGAATTACTTGCTTTTGGAACGTTGTTGGAAGAGGGTTTTTCAGTAAGATTATCAGGTCAGGACTCTGCAAGAGGAACATTTAGTCAAAGACATTCTGTATTAAGAAGTCAAGATAGCCATGAAAGATACATACCCTTAAATAATATTTCAAAAAATCAAAAAAAATTTGAAATTATTGACAGTTTATTATCGGAACTTGCAGTTTTGGGATTTGAATTTGGATATTCATTATCTGAGCCTGAAACTTTAGTGCTATGGGAAGCTCAATTTGGAGATTTTGCCAATGGAGCCCAAATTATAATAGATCAATTTATAACTTCAGGAGAATCAAAATGGGGTAGGGCTAGCGGATTAGTAATGTTATTACCACATGGATATGAAGGACAAGGGCCCGAACACTCCTCTGCAAGACTAGAAAGATTTTTACAAATGTGTGCAGGAGAAAATATTCAAGTGGTAAACTGCACAACACCAGCAAATTATTTTCATGCATTAAGAAGACAAATGCACAGAGACTTTAGAAAACCATTAATTGTAATGACACCAAAGTCTCTGTTAAGACACAAAAGATGCACTTCAAATATTGAAGATTTTACTAAGAAAAATTCTTTCCATAGAGTTCTAGAGGATCATGCCTATTTAAAAAAAACTAATTTGATTAAATTAGATATTGATAAAAATATAGAAAAAGTTGTTATGTGTTCCGGAAAGATTTATTTTGATTTAATTGACGCAAGAGAAAAAGCTAAGAATAATAAAGTTACATTTATTAGAATTGAGCAACTGTATCCTTTTCCAGCGAAGACCCTAGCTAAAATTTTAAAAAAATATAAAAATGCAGAATTTATATGGTGTCAGGAAGAGCCTAAAAACATGGGTGCGTGGAATACTGTTAGAAACTATATAGATAGAACCTTAGAAATTATAGATTTTAAGGGCAATAAAGTTAATTATAAAGGAAGAAATGCCTCATCATCAACTGCGACTGGAAATCTAAATAAACATCTTGCACAACAAAAAGAAATATTAGAAAAGGTAGTAGGAAGATTTAATTAATGTCTGAAAAAATTGTAGTTCCATCGCTAGGGGAGTCGGTAACAGAGGCAACTGTTTCAAAATGGTTAAAAACTCCGGGAGATAGTATTATTTCAGATGAGCCCTTGGTAGAATTAGAAACAGATAAAGTAAACGTTGAAGTTCCATCCCCCTCGAATGGTGTCTTAGAAAACATCAAAGTCAATGAAGGAGAAACAGTAAATGTTGGATCCTTACTGGGAACAATATCAAAAACACAGAAAACTGTGTCGGTAGAAGATAATGACTCCAAAACTTACAACCCTCCATCAAGAAAAAAACAAGAAAAAACTGTGGTGAAGGTTTTTGAAGATTCAAGAGATGAAGAGCAAGACGAGACTCCGTTAGTTTTAGACGATTTACATCAAGAAGAAACTGAAGCTCCTTTAGTTTTAAACGATTCACCTCAAGAAGAAAAAAGTTTCGTAGAGAAAGATTTAAAAGTATCTCCTTCAGCAAGAAAAATAGCAATAGAAAAAAAAATTGATCTTAACCAGGTAGTTGGTTCTGGTAAAAATGGTGTGATTTTAAAAGAAGATATTATGAGTCTCATGGGAGTAAAACCAACCCCTTCTGAAAAAAAATTAGCAAATGGTCCGGAAGAAAGAATAAAAATGACAAGACTAAGATTAACTATTGCTAAAAGACTTAAAGAGGCGCAGGAAAACGCTGCTATGCTTACGACTTTTAACGAAGTGGATATGCACGAAGTAATAACAATGAGAAATAATTACAAAGAAGAATTTCAAAAGAAATATTCAGTTAAACTTGGTTTTATGTCTTTTTTTGTTAAAGCTTGTGTTCTTGGATTAAAAAATTATCCAGCAGTTAATGCAGAAATTCAAGACGATGAAATTGTATATAAAAATTATTACAATATAAGTATTGCGGTGGGCACTGATAGAGGTCTAGTTGTGCCAGTCTTGAGAAATACAGATGAAATGTCTTTTGCAGATATTGAAAAAAATATAAATTCTTTGGGACAAAAAGCGAGAGAAGGAAAAATTACTATAGACGATTTGCAAGGAGGCACTTTTACAATTACAAATGGTGGTATTTATGGCTCAATGCTTTCAACCCCAATACTTAATCCTCCCCAATCAGCTGTTTTAGGAATGCATAATATCATTGAACGTCCTATTGTTATTGAAGGGGAAATTAAAATTAGGCCAGTAATGTATCTTGCTCTTTCATATGATCATCGAATTATTGACGGCAAAGAAGCAGTTTCTTTTTTAAAAATTATAAAAGAGTCATTGGAACAGCCTAAACGACTTTTTTTGAACCTATAGAATGGAAAATGAATTTGATATAATAGTAATTGGGGGAGGACCAGGAGGATATGTTTGCGCTATAAGAGCAGCACAGCTTGGTCTAAAAGCTGCTTGCGTTGAAAGTAGAGGTACCTTAGGCGGAACTTGTTTAAACGTAGGGTGCATACCTTCAAAAAGTTTGCTTAATTTGTCTGAAAATTATCACAAAGCTAAAAAAAACTTCAATCAACAAGGAATAGAAATAAGTGATATTAAGTTAAATATAAAAAAAATGATGTCTAACAAAGACAAATCAGTTCAAGTCTTGACAAAGGGAGTTGAGTTCTTATTTAAAAAAAATAAAGTGACATATCTTAAAGGCAAAGGAGTTTTATTTTCAAAAAATGATGTTGTTGTATATGAAGGAAATAATAAAAAATCTTATAAAGCTAAAAATATAGTTATAGCTACCGGGTCAGAACCCACCTCTTTAAAGGGCATCGAGGTAGATGAAAAAAATATAGTTTCTTCGACAGGAGCTTTGTCACTGTCAGAAGTTCCTAAAGAATTAGTAATTATTGGTGCAGGTTATATAGGTCTCGAGATGGGCTCAGTTTGGTCAAGGCTTGGTTCTAACGTAACAGTTTTAGAATATTTAGATTTTATCACCCCTGGAATGGACAAAGAAGTTGCAAATGAATTTAAAAAGATACTTACCAAACAAGGTATAAATTTTAAATTGGATAATAAAGTAACTGCAGTAAAGAACAAAAATAATGAAGTAATAGTTGATTTTACAAATAACAAAACTAAAGAAAAAAAAAGTATTACTTGTGACAAAGTATTAGTTTCTGTAGGAAGAAAACCTTATACTGAGGGTTTGAACCTTACAAAGGTAGGTATTACGAGAGATGAAAAAGGAAGAATCAAAGTAAATGAAAAACTTCAATCCTCAGTTAAAAATATTTATGCAATTGGTGATGTAATTAAAGGTCCTATGCTTGCTCACAAAGCTGAGGAAGAGGGAATAGCCGTTGCAGAATTGATTGCAGGGCAAGCTGGACATGTAAATTACGACGTAATTCCAGGAGTTATTTACACTTCTCCTGAAGTGGCAGCAGTTGGAAAAACCGAAGAACAGTTAAAGTCAGATAAAGTAACTTACAAAGTTGGAAAGTTTCCTTTTTTAGCTAACTCTAGAGCAAAAGTTAACAACGAAACCGAAGGGTTTGTAAAAATCCTAGCAGATTCTAAAACTGATAAAGTTTTGGGGGTACACATTATTGGACCACATTGTGGTGACATGATAGCTGAAATGGCATTAGCTATGGAATTTGGTGCTAGTTCTGAGGATATAGCTAGAACATGTCATGCGCACCCTACCCACACAGAAGCAATTAAGGAAGCAGCTTTGGCTGTTGATAAAAGACCAATTCATTTTTAATTAATAAAATTTCAATTAAAATCTCAACATGGAAGTTCCTGTATTACTACCAAAAGTTTTTAATCATCCATTTACTTACAATTCTGGTTCAATAAAGTTTTTATCTCCAGGCGATATTGTGGTTGTTCCTTTTGGAAAAAAGGAAGAAATTGGTGTTGTTTGGGATAAAGCTCAAACTACATCAAAAAAAATAAAAATTAAAAAAATACAAAAAAAGATAAAAAATATTTCAATAAATAAAAATTTAATAAAATTTATAAATTGGTTTTCAATGTATAACCTGACATCAAAAGGTATTGTTTTAAAAATGTGTTTAGGAGATAAAAAAAATATTTTAAAAATAGAAGAAAAACAATTAAAAAAAATTAAATTATTAAAAAATAACTTTACTCTAAGTTCAGAGCAAAAAAAAATCTTAGGAAAATTAAGAAAATTTAGTAAAAATTTTAATGTTTCTGTATTACAGGGAGTAACTGGATCTGGAAAAACCCTTGTGTATTTTGAAAGAATAAAAGATATTTTAAAAAAAAACAAACAAGCTTTGGTCCTTCTACCTGAAATTTTCTTGTCGAATCAATTTAAGGATAGATTTTTAGAGTATTTTGGTTTTGAGCCGGCTGTATGGCACTCGAAAATTTCACCAAAAAATAAAAGAAAAATATGGCAAGGAGTTATCGACAAAAATATAAAATTAGTTATAGGAGCCCGATCATCTTTATTGTTACCTTTCAAAGAACTTGGAATTTTAATTGTAGATGAAGAACATGATGCGTCATACAAACAAGAAGAAGGTTTAGTCTATAATGCTAGAGATATGGCTATATCGAGAGCATCTTTTGAAAACATTCCTGTTCATTTAGTTACGTCAGTGCCTTCACTTGAAACCTTTAATCATATAAAAAATAATAAATACTCAATGGTTAAAATAAATAATAGATTTAGTGATAATCCATTGCCTGATACAAAAATAATCAATTTAAATTTTTCAAAATTAAAAAAAAATGAATTTGTAACAGACGAAGCCATCAATTTAGCTGATTCTTATTTGAAAAAAAATGAACAAGTTTTATTTTTTTTAAATCGAAGAGGATATGCTCCTTTATTAATTTGTAAAAATTGTGGTTTTAAGCATTCTTGTCCTGATTGCTCAATTTATTTAACTTACCATAAATCAAGTAATAAATTAATTTGTCATCATTGCGGGTTTACGTCAAAAAAAGAAATAAGTTGTAGCTATGACAAAAAAATAAAATGTGATTTTAATATGTATGGTCCTGGAGTTGAAAAAATAGAAGATGAATTAAAAAATAAATTTCCAAATAAAATTATAAAAATTTTCTCTAGTGATTTTCTGAAAAATAAAAAAGAAAGAGAGGGTATACTTAAAAAAATTGAAAATAATCAAATTAATATTTTGATTGGAACTCAGATGATTTCAAAAGGATTTAATTTTAAAAAGTTAAATTGTATAATTGTAATTGACGCAGACTTTTCAGGTAAAGGATATGATTTAAGGACAACAGAAAAAAATATTCAATTATATAACCAATTAAGTGGAAGAGCCGGAAGATTTTCAAAAGATTCTTTAATAGTTTATCAAACAATAACTCCATCTGATAATACATTAAAAGATTTACTGGAAAATAATCCAGAAAAATTTCTTTTCAATGAGTTGATATTGAGAAAAAAAAATAGGTTGCCACCCTATACTAGATTGATAGCATTAATAATTTCAGCCAAAATTAAAAATTATAGTTTTAGAGGTGCTCAAGAAATTAAGAAAAAATTACTTAAAATAGATGGTATTGAAGTTATGGGTCCCGTAGAGTCACCTATTGTCAAAGTTAAAAAGAAGTTTAGAACCCGTCTCCTAATAAGATCAAAAAAAGATGAACTGATACAGAAAAAAGTTGGCGTAATTTTAACAAACCTTAAAATATCTAAAAAAATTAAACTTACAGTTGATGTTGATCCTATTAACTTTGCTTAAAGCTTACATATGGCACCTTGAAGATGACAATTTCCTATGGTACGAGAGCTCAGTAATTTCATTATAATTAACGTAAATTAAACTTTAAATGAGTTCAAATAAATCTTTTTCAAACGAAATAACAGAGCGTTATGCTAAAGCTATTTTTGAATTAGCTCGAGAAAACAAAAATCTTGAAGAGGTTGAAAATAACGTAAAAGACTTATTAAAAGTTTATGACTCAAATTCAAATCTTGAAAATTTTATAAAAAATCCGACACAATCTTTTCAAACTCAACTAGAAATAATAAACAAGATTTCCGAGGTAATGAATTTTTCAACTATATTTAAAAACTTTTTATCTATTCTTGTTTTAAAGAGAAGAATATTTTTTTTCAAAAAAATTATGTTGAATTTTTTAAAATTAATGGCTACTTTTAAGGGAGAGTTAAGTGCTAAACTTATATCTTCAAAAAGTCTGTCCGACTCCGAATTAAAAAATATAAGCAGTGAATTATCTAAGATCTTAGGATCCGAATTAAATTTTGATTATTCAGTAGATAAAAATTTAATTGGCGGTTTTAAAATGCAGATTGGAAGTTTAATGATAGATACTTCTATTAAAAACAAACTCAAAAAATATCAAAAAATAATGTTGGAGAATTAAATGCAAATTAACCCTTCAGAAATTACTAAACTACTAAAAGAACAAATTAAAAATTTTGGAGAAAAAACTGAAGTATCTGAAATTGGAAAAGTTTTATCTGTGGGAGATGGTATTGCTAGAGTCTATGGATTAGATAACGTGGAAGCTGGAGAAATGGTTGAATTCGATGATGGCTCTAAAGGAATGGCATTAAATTTAGAGAGTGATAATGTTGGAGTAGTAATATTCGGTGATGATAGGAAAATTAAAGAGGGCAGTACAGTAAAAAGAACAGGATCAATAGTAGACGCACCTGTAGGAAAAGAATTATTAGGTAGGGTAGTAGATGGATTAGGCAACCCAATAGACGGCAAAGGTAATTTAAGTGAAAAAGTTAAAAGACAAAGAGTTGAAGTAAAGGCACCTGGAATAATTCCTAGACAATCAGTAAGTGAGCCTATGCAAACTGGATTAAAAGCCATTGACACTCTCATACCAATAGGCAGAGGTCAGAGGGAGCTAATAATAGGAGATAGACAAACTGGTAAAACTGCAGTAGCGATTGATGCAATTATAAATCAGAAAATCATTAATGAGTCTGATGATGAAAAAAAGAAATTATATTGTATATATGTTGCAATAGGTCAAAAACGATCAACTGTAGCACAAATAGTAAAAACTCTTGAAGATGCTGGTGCAATGAAATACACAACTGTAGTTTCAGCTACTGCCTCGGATTCTGCTCCTCTTCAATTTTTAGCTCCATATACTGGTTGTACGATAGGAGAATATTTTAGAGACAACGGAATGCATGCATTGATTATTTATGACGATTTATCTAAACAAGCAGTCGCTTATAGACAAATGTCTCTACTCTTAAGAAGACCTCCTGGAAGAGAAGCATATCCAGGAGACGTTTTTTATTTACATAGTAGGCTTTTAGAGAGAGCTGCAAAATTAAGTGATAAGAATGGTGGTGGTTCATTAACAGCCTTACCGATTATTGAAACTCAAGCAGGTGATGTATCAGCTTATATTCCGACTAATGTTATTTCTATTACAGACGGTCAAATATTTTTAGAGACAGAATTATTCAATCAAGGGATAAGACCAGCAGTAAATGTAGGTCTTTCTGTTTCTAGAGTAGGATCAGCAGCTCAAACAAAAGCAATGAAAAAAGTTGCGGGATCAATTAAATTGGAACTAGCGCAATACAGGGAGATGGCAGCTTTTGCACAATTTGGATCTGATTTAGATGCATCCACTCAAAAACTGTTAAATAGAGGGTCTAAATTAACGGAACTACTAAAACAGTATCAATATTCTCCAATGACTGTAGCGGAACAAGTTATTTCAGTTTTTACAGGAGTTAGAGGCTATTTAGATGACGTCAATTTAGAAAAAATTAAAACTTTCGAAGCAGAGTTAATAGAAAAAATTAAATCTGAGAAATCTGAGATTATAGATTCAATACAGTCATCAGGCAAACTTGAAAAAGATGTAGAGGATATTTTAATTCAAGTTATAGAGGAGCACAAAAAAGAAAAATAATGCCTAGTTTAGACGATTTAAAAAAAAGAATAGTTAGTGTAAAATCTACACAAAAGATTACTAAAGCCATGAAGATGGTCGCTGCCGCTAAATTAAAAAAAGCCCAAGAGAGTGCTGAAAAAGGAAGACCTTACAGCGAAAAAATGCAAAAAATTATACTTAACTTAACAAATTCAATTAGCGATCCCGCAAACGCACCAAAACTCTTAATTGGAACAGGGAATGACAAAATTCATCTTTGTGTTGTTATGACTGCAGATAAAGGATTATGTGGCGGATTTAATTCTAACATATGTAAGTTAGCTAGAAACTATTTTGAGAAAATTTTAAAAGAAGGAAAGGAATTAAAGATTATAACAGTTGGAACTAAAGGTTTAGATCAACTTAAACGTAAATATGGAAAATATATAGTTGATAAAATAAATTTTAAAGATAAAAAAAAGATTTCTTATAACGAAGCTGATAAAATAGGAAAAGTAGTATTGGATTTATTTAATAAAAATGAATTTGATAAATGTTTGTTATTCTTTAATAATTTTAAAAATGTAATTACCCAAATACCTCAATCTCAACAAATAATTCCTGCTGAGAAAGATGAAAATTTGAAAAATAAAGATAGTTTTTACGAATTTGAACCTGAGGAGGAAGAAATTCTTGAGGAATTGCTTCCAAAAAATATTTCTACTCAAATCTATAAAGCTTTTTTAGAAAATGCAGCAAGCGAACAAGGTTCAAGAATGACTGCGATGGATAACGCGACTCGAAATGCAGGTGATTTAGTAGACAAGCTTACTATCAATTATAATAGAAGTAGACAGGCCGCTATAACTAAAGAATTAATAGAAATAATTTCAGGAGCTGAGAGTTTATAGTTATGAATAAAAAAGGTAAAATAACCCAACTTATCGGAGCCGTAGTAGACGTAAGCTTCGAAGGAGAACTTCCTGAAATTTACACAGCTCTAGAAGTAAATAATAAAGGAAATAAACTAATTCTTGAAGTGGCACAACATTTAGGTGAGAGCAGTGTAAGAACAATAGCCATGGACTCCACAGAGGGCTTAAAGAGAGGAGACGAGGTAACTAATACGGAGGCACCTATAAGTGTTCCAGTTGGACCAGAGACATTAGGAAGAATTGTAAACGTAATTGGTCAACCAATTGATGAAAAAGGTGAAGTCAAAACAAAAGAAAAATGGCCAATTCATAGACAGGCTCCTAAATTTACTGATCAATCTACAGAAACCGAAATGTTAGTTACTGGAATTAAAGTTGTAGATCTTTTAGCTCCTTATGCAAAGGGTGGAAAAATTGGTCTATTTGGTGGAGCAGGAGTAGGAAAAACAGTTACTATAATGGAATTAATTAATAATATAGCAAAAGCCCACGGAGGCTTTTCTGTTTTTGCAGGAGTAGGAGAAAGAACAAGAGAGGGAAATGATTTGTATCATGAAATGATTGAGTCTGGAGTTATTAAAACTGATGGAAAAGGATCAAAAGCTGCATTAGTTTATGGTCAAATGAACGAACCTCCCGGTGCAAGAGCGAGAGTTGCTTTGACAGGTTTAACAGTTGCTGAATATTTTAGAGATAAAGAAGGTCAAGACGTATTATTTTTTATAGACAATATTTTTAGGTTTACTCAAGCTGGTTCTGAGGTATCAGCTCTTCTCGGAAGAATACCCTCAGCAGTTGGTTATCAACCTACATTGGCTACAGATATGGGAAATCTTCAGGAAAGAATAACTTCTACTGGCAAAGGGTCGATTACATCTGTTCAAGCAATATATGTACCAGCAGATGACTTGACAGACCCAGCACCTGCTACCTCGTTTGCTCATTTAGACGCTACTACAGTTTTATCAAGACAAATTGCTGAGCTAGGAATATACCCTGCAGTTGATCCATTAGACTCAACATCAAGAATTTTAGACCCAAGAATTGTAGGAGAAGAGCATTATAGAGTTGCAAGAGAAGTTCAACAAATTCTTCAAGCATATAAATCTTTACAAGATATTATTGCAATTTTAGGTATGGACGAACTATCTGAAGAAGACAAACTTACTGTAGCTAGAGCAAGAAAAATCCAAAGATTTCTATCGCAACCATTTTTTGTAGCAGAAGTATTTACTGGATCACCAGGTAAACTCGTTGATTTAGAGTCCACAATAAAAGGTTTTGACGCTATTTGCAAAGGTGAGTATGACCACTTACCTGAAGCTGCATTTTATATGGTGGGAACAATTGAAGAAGCAGTAGAAAAAGCAGATAAAATGGAGAAAGAAACAGCTGCATAATTGCTATGTCGGATAATTTTAATCTTGAAATAATTAGACCAGATAAGACTTATTTAAAAACAGAAGTAAAAGAAGTTACAATTCCAGCTTTTGAAGGTTTAATGACTATTTTAAAAGACCATATTCATTTAGTTACATTTTTACGTCCAGGATTTATCGTGGTAAAAAAAGTTAATGGTATTGAAGAATTTTATGTTGAAGAAGGTACAGTAGAATTTTCAAATAATAATCTATTAATATTATCCTCATTAGTGAAAAATAAAAAAGATCTTTCCTCAGAAGAAATTTCAAAAATGATTACTGAAGCTAAAGAAAAAATAAATAAAGATGCAGTTGATGATAAAATTAAATATATACTTTCCTATAAGATAAATACTTTAGAAGAAATTAATCAGTAACTTTCTTTAATTCAATTTTAAGTTTTTCATAAATATGTTTTTTAAATTTAACAATAATATTCGGCAATTCATTAATATTTATCCATTTCCACTCAATAAATTCTTGATTTTTTCCTGATAAATTTATTTCATCATCTTTCCCTAAAAATTTGACAATAAACCATTTTTGTTTTTGTCCTCTATATTTACCTTTCCATATAATACCTAATAAGTTTTTTGGTAGTTCATATTCCATCCAGTAATCTAGCTCTTTTAATAAATGAATTTTAGAAATACCAGTTTCTTCAAATAGCTCCCTTTTCATTGCAGTTTCTAAATCCTCACCTTCATCCACACCTCCTTGTGGCATTTGCCAATAAATTGATGGATTGTCTCTTCTTTTACCTACAAAAATTTTATTCTTTGAATTAAGGACTGCTATCCCAACACCTGTTCTTAAAGGTAGGTTTTTATTTTTCATTTACGATTGAAATAAATCAATCGCATAATTTAATTGATTGTCAGTTTAGTATTGATTCTAAAATCTTCACCGTCTTCTTCTATAAATATATCAGGGGTAACTCCTACCTCGGAAATTGATTCTCCAGATGGCAAATAGTATTTTGAAATTGTTAACCTCATTCCCCCACCATTTTTAAGAGGTATTATTGATTGAACTGATCCTTTACCGTAAGTATTTTCTCCTAAGATTATTGCTCGTTTATGGTCTTTAAGAGCTCCTGCTAAGATCTCAGACGCAGAAGCTGAACCTTTATTTATTAAAATAATAATTGGTTTTCCATTTATCCCATCACCCTTTTTTGCAAAAAATTTTCTTGTTTCAATCACTTTTCTACCTTTTGTCGAAACTATTTCACCATCATCTAAAAAAAAGTCGGTAATGCTGATTGCTTGAGTGAGTAAACCACCTGGGTTGTTTCTTAAATCTATAATATACCCTAAAGGCTTATGTTTTTTTTCAAATTCATTTACTTTATTAAATAATTGTTCATCACTATTCTCGTTGAAAGATTTAAGCCTGACATAGCCTATTTTATTAGGATCTTGAATTATTTTTGCCTCTACAGATTTTACCTCTATAACTGCCCTAACTATTTGAAATTCTATTGCTTTTTTGACTCCTTTTCTTCTAACAGTTAACTTTATACTTGATCCAACTTTTCCTCGCATTAATTTTACAGCCTCCATTAAGGATTTTCCTTGAACTTGAATATCATTAATTTGCACAATGTAATCACCAGCTTTAATTCCAGCCAAATCAGCTGGTGTCCCATCTATGGGTGAGATTACTTTTACAACTCCAGATTCCATACCAATTTCAATACCAAGTCCACCAAACTCACCTCTAGTTTCAGTTCTCATACTTTTAAATAAGTCAGGACTCATGTATGAAGAGTACGGATCTAAAGATTGAAGGACTCCATTTATTGCTGCATCCATAACATCTGCTTGTTCTACTTCATCTACGTATTCGTCTTGTACTTTTTCTAAAACTTCACTGAATAAATCAATTTTTTCGTAAAGATTTTTTGTATTTTTTGAAAATGATAAATTAATATTTAAAAAAAATATTAAAAAAATAAAAATAATTTTTTTTATCATAAAATTGCTTTTTCTTTAGGTATAGGCTCTGACCACATTTTTTCAAGGTCGTAAAATTTTCTTTTATCTGGGTGGAATATATGAACAATTACATCAATAGCATCTACCAACTTCCAATCACTGCTTTCTCTTCCTTCAATTCTACAATTTTTTAAACCAATTTTTTTTAGTTCAGAAATTAAAATTTCTGATAACGACTGAAGATGTCTCGAAGAAGTTCCTGACGCAACTATCATGTAATCGGCAATATAAGATTTTTTCCTTAAATCAATAATTACAATATTTCTGGCTTTATTATTATCTAGTGTTTTTTTTAAAATATCTTTTATTTCCAATATTTCCATTAATTATTTTTAATTCATTTTTCTTCTTATCTCAGTTGAAGAAATGTTAATTTTTTTATTTTTAATAAATATAATATTTTTTTTCAGAAATTTCACTATAACAGATTTTTTAGCTTTTGAGTCAAATCCTTTTCTTGAAAATACAACAACTTTACATAATTTAGGAATAAACTTCCATTTATACCACTTATTAAGAGTTAATATATTATCTGACCCAATTAAAAAAAAAATTTTTGATTCGGGATTTTTTTTTGCCACATATTCTAGTATTTTGATTGATTTATTTGATTTAATTTTCTTTTCTAGGAAAAGAAGGTCTATTTTTTTTTGACCTTTAATCATTTTCCTACATTTACTAATTCTAGTATTCAGTGAAAAAAAGGTTTTTTTCTTCAAAGGATTCTTTTTAGTTACAACCCAGTATAATTTCTTTAATTTTAATTTTTTTAAACTATATTTACTTAAATATAGATGACCATTGTGTGGAGGGTCAAAGCTTCCGCCAAAAATTCCAATAGAATTTTTATTTTTTATTTTCATTAAGATTTATAATCTTATTATACCTTTTCCAGAAACAACATATTTATACGAAGTAAGTTGGTTTATTCCAACTGGCCCTCTAGGAGGAAGTTTATTTGTAGAAATTCCAATTTCACCACCAAATCCAAATTCTCCTCCATCAGCAAATTGAGTGGAAACATTATGCATGGCAATGGAACTATTAACTCCTTCCAGGAAGGTTTTGGCATTTTTTGAATTATTTGTGATAATACTGTCTGTATGCATCGTCCCATATTTTAATATATGATTAACTCCATCTTGAACATTTTTTACCGTTTTGATTGAAATAATTGAGTCTAAATACTCTGTTCGCCAATCTTTCTCTTGAGCAAGCTTTAACTTATTATCAAATAATTTATTGATTTTATTATCCACTCTTACTTCACATCCAGATTTTAAAAGAGAGTTTATAATTTCTTTTGCATGGGATTTTAATGCTTTTTTCTCTATTAAAAGAGTTTCAACAGCCCCACATATACTTGTTCGTCTCATTTTAGAATTTAAGATTAATTTTTTTGCCATTTTTAAATTTGCGCTTTTGTCAATAAAGATATGACACAGACCTTCAAGATGCCCAATTACATGCACGTTAGAAAACTTTTGAACTTTTGACACCAATCCTTTACCACCTCGCGGCACAATTACGTCTATATAACTACTCATTTTTGATAATAAATTATCTACAATTTTTCTGTTCTTTTTTTCAATAAATTGCACGCAATTCTTATTAATGTTATTTTTTTGAAGCGCCTCTCTAAATAAATTTGCTAAAATTTTATTTGAATTTAGTGCTTCTGAACCCCCTCGCAGTATTGAGCAATTTCCTGATTTTAAACACAATGCAGCAACATCTGCGGTCACATTCGGTCTGCTCTCATAAATTACCCCAATTACCCCTATAGGCGTAGAAATTTTCTTTATTTTCATTTTATTTGGTCTCTCCCAATTTTCTAAAATTTTTCCAACTGGATTTTTAAATTTTGCAATTTCATTAATTGAATTCCTAATCCCATCGATACGATTATTGTTTAAAATAAGCCTATCAACCAGATGTTTCCGCTTTACATTCTTAATATCTTTTTGATTTTCTTTAATAATCTTTTTCTTATTATTTTGAAGCGTTCTGTTGTAGTCATCTAAAACTTTTTTAATTTTATTATGTTTTACAGTTTTTAAACTTTCAAAAGCTTTTCTTGCATTTTTTCCAATGTTTTCTAAATAAATCATTTATAATTTTACCATATCATCTTTGTGGATAATTTCAGATTTACTTAAATATCCCAAAATTTTTTCTATTTCCTTGCTTTGTTTACCTTTAATTTTATCAATCTCTTTAGAATTAAATGATGCCAATCCTCTCGCAAGTTGATTTTCATGCTGATCTACTATTAATACGTTTGCTCCTTTATCAAAAGAGCCCTTAATTTTTGTAATGCCTGCGGCTAGTAAACTTTTTCCAACAGATAAAGCTTGAGCAGCTCCTTGATCAACATAGATTATTCCCGATGAACTTAAAGAACTTATTATCCATTTTTTCCTTGCGTCAAGGCTTGAAATTTTAGGTACAAAATGAGTAAAAATTTTATTTTTAGACATTCTCTTTAGAGGATTGTCTTTTTTACCATTTGCAATAAACATATTACAACCAGAGTTCATACAGATTTTTGCTGCATCCAATTTTGTAGAAATTCCCCCAGATCCATATAAGTTTTTATTATTATTAACTAACGAGTAAATTTTTCCATCAATCTTTTTAACGCTTTTAACTATTTTTTTTGATTTATCATAAAGACCATCTACATCAGTTAATATTATTAGTGTATCTGCACCAATTATTTGTGCTACTCTAGCAGCGAGTCTATCGTTATCACCATATTTTATTTCTGTCGTCGCTGTTGTGTCATTTTCATTTACGATTGGAATTGCTTTTAATTTAAAAAGATTGTCAAAAGTATTTCTCACATTTAACGCTCTTTTTCTTTGTTCAGTATCATCAGGGCTTATTAGAATTTGGCCAGTTTTTATTTTAAATTTATCAAAAAGTTTTTGAAATTCACCAGCCAAATGAATCTGACCTATAGCAGCAACAGCTTGGCTCATCTCTAGTTTAATTTTCTTTTTTCTTATTTTAAGATATTTTTGTCCTAAAGCTATAGCTCCGGAAGAAACAATTACAAAATTTCTTCCTAATGAATACTTTTTAATATCTTTAATTAAAGATCTTACCCATTTTTTTTTAAATTTTCCTTTACCATCTACTACCGTGGAAGAACCTAACTTTAGTACAATTTTTTTTGAATTATCTACCAGCATATTTTATCAAATTTTTCTTTATTTTTTGAACATCATTTTTAGAAAATAATGAAATAACCTCATATTTTGATCTAACACTTTTCTTAAAATCAAATAGCTTTGCTTTAATTTCTTCTTCTTTTAATAAATCAGATTTATTAAAATATATAATCTCTTTTTTTTCACTTAATTTCTTATCATAGGATAATAACTCTTCTTTAATTTTTTTGTAAGCATTTATTAAATTTTTTTCTGTTAAATCAATTAAATGCAACAGTACTTTACACCTTTCTATGTGTCGTAAAAATTTATCTCCTAATCCAATTCCTTTATGCGCTCCCTCTACAAGTCCGGGGATATCAGCTAAAGTAATTTCTTTACCGCTGTAATAAGCCACTCCCAAATTTGGATTTATTGTTGTAAATGGATAATCAGCTATTTTTGGTTTTGCTCTAGTTAAAGCTGCCAATAAACTAGATTTTCCTGCATTTGGTTTACCTATAATACCAATATCAGCGATAACTTTTAGCTGTAGCCATATCCAAAATTCCTCACCTAACTTTCCGTTAGTTTTTTTTTTAGGAGCTCTATTTGTTGAACTTTTAAATCTAACATTACCTAATCCACCTATTCCTCCTGAAGCAACTAGGTATTTTTCTTTATTTTTTGTAAAATCATAAATTAAAGTATTATTATCTGCTTCATAAATTTGAGTACCAACCGGAACTTTAAGAATTAAATCTTCTCCATTGCCTCCAGTTTTATTTCTTTTACTACCAGGTTTTCCATGTTGAGCTTTAAAATGTTGAGCGTATCTATAGTCAATAAGCGTATTAAGGTTTCTGTCTGATAAAATAATAATAGAGCCACCACTTCCACCATCCCCACCGTCTGGTCCACCATATTCAATAAACTTTTCTCGTCTAAAACTTGCTGAACCTTGTCCACCATTACCAGCTTTTATATAAATTTTTGCTTGATCTAAAAATTTCATTTTGGATTTTTTAAATAACTTAAGTTATTTATTGATTAATTGGGGATTACAGAAACAAATGTTCTATTTAATTTTGCTTTTTTAAATTTTACTTTTCCTTTAATTAAAGAATAAATAGAATTATCTTTTCCCATTCCTACATTCTCACCAGGATGAATTTTTGTCCCTCTCTGTCTTACAATTATATTTCCAGGAACAACTACCTGATCACCAAATCGTTTAACTCCTAAACGTCTACCTTTACTATCTCGACCGTTTCGGGATGATCCACCTGCTTTTTTTGTTGCCATTAAAAATACCTATTTTTTTATTTTTTTAAGTTCTTTAGTTTTTTTTTCTTTAACCACTTTTTTCTTGTTATCTTGAACTTTTGACTCTGCAATAACTTTTCCATCTTTTGAAAGAATTTTTGTTATTTGAATTTTTGAATGTCTCTGTCTGTGTCCATTTTTTTTTCTAGAATGCTTTCTTCTTCTTTTGTGAAAAACTAAAATAGTTCTATCTTTTACATTACTTAAAAGTTTTGCCTCTACCACAGCTCCTGTAACATTAGGGTTTCCTATCTCTGTATTTTTATCATCGTTAACAAGAAGTACATTTTTAAATTTAACTGTTTCACCTGATTGAACGTTAAGTTTTTCTATTTCAATAATCTTGCTTGGACTTGCTTTGTACTGTTTTCCGCCTGTTTCAAATATTGCAAATGACATAATAAAACTTTCTTTAAATTTAAAGCAATATAACTTGAAAGAAATTCAAGTCAAGAAGTATGAGCCTAAAAATTATCCTTTAAATCTCTCAATTTTTTAAAAACAAGTTCATCTGACAGATCCTTCATACCAAGATTTTTTTTTAATGTATTGTTTTCAGATCGGAGAAATATATTAGTTTCTAGTTCCTCTTCTAAAACAGAAGGAGAAGTAGGTAAACCATTTTCTATTCTCTTATTGATCCAAATAATTTTTTTTTCTAAAGCCTTGTTTTTTTTATCCAAATTTAAACAAAAAGAAGAATTATTTTTTGTATATTCATGTCCAAAATAAATCTTTGTATTTTTTGGTAGTTTTTTTATTTTGTTTAAAGAATTAAACATTTCCTTGTAAGTACCTTCAAATATTCTTCCGCATCCTAAAGAAAACAGCGTATCTCCAGTAAATATAATTTTTTCGCTTTCAGAATAAAAAGCAATATGACCTTTGGTGTGTCCTGGAATTAAAATAATTTTAAAATAAAAATTTCCAATTTTTATATTGTCACCATCTTTTAAATATTGATCTATATTTGGTATTGTATTTTTGTCTAAGTGAGAAGCAAAAATTTTCGCATTGTATTTTTCCTTAAGTTTTTGATTTCCCCCTATGTGATCTACATGATGATGAGTATTTAAAATAAAGTCTAGTTTTTTATATTTTTGCGTTATTATTTTATCACATACCTCGAACTCAGAAGGATCAATAATTGCAACAGTATTAGTTTTATTGTCATATAAAAGATAACTATAATTATCGTTAAGGCAGGGAATAATATCTATTTTTAACATTAACTAATCAAAAAAATTCCAAGTTTTGAAAAAAAATTTTTTATTTCAAGATTATTTTCTTTTATTTCAGATGTTTTATCTTCATTAACTCCAATGACTTTTTTAATCTTGATTTTTTTTTCGTTACAAAAATGAAACAAATCTTTAATTGTGCACATATGTAGATTGGGAGTATTGTACCAAGAGTTAGGCAAAGTTTTTGTTACAGGCATTTTACCAAAAAATAACAAACTTGTTCTTACCTTCCAATATCCAAAGTTCGGAATTGAAACAACAACCGATTTACCAACTCTAAGTAGTTCTCTCAAAACCTTTTCTGGATTGTAAAAAGCTTGTAGTGTTTGACTTAAAACAACATAATCAAAAGACTGATTTGGAAATTGATGAAGTTCTGTCTCAGCGTTACCTTCTATAACTGACAAACCTTTATAAATACATTTTTGAACGTTTTCTTTTTCTAATTCAAGGCCGCGAACTTTTATATTTTTTTCTTTCATTAAATGACTCATCAATGAACCATCTCCACATCCTACGTCTAAAACACTTACGTTAACTGGCAATAAATCTGCTATTACTTTAAATTCTTTTTTCATTTTTAAATTTTATATGCATAGAGTCGATAAATCCTTTTAGAGTTTTGAGAAACTCAGGCTCATCGACTAAAAAAGAGTCATGACCTTTATCGGTTTTTATCTCGGAAAAAGAAACTTCAGCGCCTGAGGCATTAAGAGCTATTACTATATTTTTATTTTCTTTTGTAGTATAAAGCCAATCAGATGAAAAAGATATTACCAAATATCTAATTTTTTGATTTTTAAAAGCCTCAACGAGGCCACCTTTAAAATGTTTTGATAAATCGAAATAATCCATTGCTCTAGTAATATATAAGATTGAATTTGCGTCAAATCTTTCTACAAATGTATATCCTTGATGTCTTAAATAGCTTTCAACTTGAAAATCTGCATCAAAACTAAATTCATAATCAGCTCTTTCTTGAAGTTTCCTCCCAAATTTTTCTTGCATACCTTTTTCTGATAAATAACTAATATGACCTACCATTCTAGCTACTGCTAAACCATTTTTTGGTTGAGTATCTTTTTTTAAATATCCTCCCTTGTCCCAGGCAGGATCAGCCATTATTGCTTGTCTAGCTAGTTCATTAAGAGCAATGTTTCTAGCACTGTGACTTGTGCTGCAAGCAATTGGAATAGCAGAAAAAGTTTTATTTGGAAACGTTGTACAAAATTCTAGTAATTGCATTCCTCCCATTGAGCCTCCGGTTGCACACAAAAGTTTTTCTATTCCTAAATAATCTAAAAGTGTTTCTTGAGCTCTAACCATGTCTCTGATAGTGATAACTGGAAAATTTAAACCATAAGGCTCACTTGTCTCTTTATCTACTTCTTTCGGACCCCATGAACCCATGCATCCACCGATAACATTTGCACAAATTACAAAATATTTATTTGTATCTATAGCCTTTTCAGGACCTACTGCGGTCACCCACCAACCTTCTTTTTTAGTTATTGGATTTATACCGCTTACAAATTGATCTCCAGTAAGTGCATGAAAAACCAATATGGCATTGTCTTTATTTTCATTTAGCTTACCAAATGTTTCGTAAGCTAAAGGGAAATCTTTTATTGTTTTACCACAATCTAATTTAAGTGGTTTAGCAATGGTAATTTTTTTTATATTTTCAAATTTATCGTTCATCCAAAAAAAAAGCCCAGCTAAACTGGGCGAACCCTTTTTAGCTAAATTTATTAAGCGCTTGCAATATGGTTAAATCAGCGCGCATTACTTGTACTAAATAGTCATAAACTTGTCAATTTTATATGAAATGAAAGATTTATAGAATTAATCAAGCATTTTATATAATACATTAATAAATATGAGATTACCGAAACCAAATAAAATTGTAACTATCAAGTATGCTACAGGATTAAGCTTGTTTAGGAAAAAAGTAATTAAAGCCAAATTATCTGCTAATGAGTCTGCCCTTGGCCCGAGTCCTAAAGCTATAAAAGCATATAACGAAATATCAAAAAACTTCAAAAGATACCCTGACTCTGATGGAAATTTATTAAAAGAGACAATTGCCAATAAATTTAAATTAAATAAAAATAGAATAATTTTAGGCTCAGGTTCAGATCAGATATTTGAACTTATTTGTAAAACATTTATTAAAAAAAATGACGAGGTTATTGTACCAAAATATAGTTTTATTATTTATAGAATTTATAGCAAAACAAATAGTGCGAAAATTATTTTTTCAAAAGAAAAAAATTTTACTGTTTCTGTAAAAGACATATTATCCAAGGTAACTCAAAAAACAAGAATAGTTTTTTTGGCAAATCCCAATAATCCTACCGGAACATACATTAATAAAAATGAATTAAAATATTTAAGAAAAAAACTTAGAAGTGACATTCTTTTAGTTATCGATGATGCTTATTTTGAATATGTTAAACAAAAAAATTATTTATCTGGTTTAAGATTATTTTTTAAAAGTAAAAATGTAATAATTACTAGAACATTTTCCAAAATTTACGGATTAGCAGGATTAAGGGTAGGATGGGGATACGCCTCTAAAGAAATTATAGATTCTTTAAATCGAATTAAACCCCCATTTAATATTAATATGCCTGCTTTGTTTGCAGCATCTGCTGCTTTAAAAGATAATAAATGGCTGCAAAAAGAAATTAAGCATATTAATAAATGGAACAAAATATTATTTAGTGTATTTAAAAAGTTGAAAATAGAAACTAACGAAAGTAAATCAAATTTTTTATTGGTAAATTTTGATAGAGTTAATATAAGTGCGAATAAAGTATTTAAAAAATTAGCTAACTCAGGAATTCTGGTAAGAAAAATGGACATTTATGGTATTAAAAACTCTTTAAGAATAACAATAGGTAACAGAAAAGAGAATAAAAAATTAATTTTAATTTTAAGGAAAATTTTTAATGTTTGAACAAATCACAATTATTGGATGTGGACTTATTGGTTCTTCAATTTTAAGAGCTGTCAGTAAAAAAAAAATATCAAAAAAAATTCATGCTTTTGATAAATCAAAAGAAGTATCCGCATTCATTAAAAAAAATTTGTCTATAAATATGTTTTCTAGCATTGAGGAGTCTGTGAAAGGATCAGACCTTGTCATAATTGCCACTCCACTTAGTAGTTACAAAGAAATTTTGTTATCTATTAAATCAAACTTAAAAAAAGATTCAATTTTAACAGATACAGGCTCAGCAAAAAAAGAAATTAATAAAACAATCAGCAACTTTAATTTAAAAGAAGATATTAGCTGGATTGCTTCACACCCTATTGCTGGAACAGAAAATAGTGGTCCAGAATCGGGTTTTGCTGAATTATTTGAGAACAGATGGTGTATTCTATCTTCAGACGATAAAGGTCAGAAAAAAAAAATTGAAATATTAAGAAATTTTTGGCAAGCGCTGGGTAGTAAAGTTAAATTTATGAATTTTGAAGACCACGATCATGTTCTTTCTTTAACGAGTCATTTACCACACGCCATTGCATATAGCATTGTAAGAACAGCCATTAATAATGATAACAAGCTAAAGAACGATGTAATTCAATACAGCGGAGGTGGATTAAGAGATTTTACTCGAATAGCTGCATCAGACCCACTAATGTGGAGGGATATATTTATTGATAATAGTGAAAATATATTGAAAGTTTTGAACAGCTTTTCTGAAAATTTAGATGAAATTAAAAAAGCCATTGAAAATAAAGATGGAAAAAAATTAATTGATATTTTTTCTTCAACAAAAAAAGTTAGAAAAGAAATTGTTAAAGCAGGACAAGATACTGACAAACCAGATTTTGGAAGAAAATAATTTATTTAAGTTTTTTTATTTCAGAGTAAATTTTATTTTCAATTTCTGCTAAAAACTCATCTTTATTTTTCCCTGGCATAATTGGATCTAAAAAAGAAATATGAATATTTCCAGGATATTTTAAAAAACTATTTTTTGGCCAAACTTTTCCTGAATTTAAAGCAACAGGAATACAGGGTAAATTTAATTTGTCGTAAATTCTTCCAACTCCTTTTTTAAAGGGCACTTGATCTTCCAGTTTAGTTCTAGTTCCTTGAGGAAAAATTAATAAAGGACGATTTTCTTTTATAATTTGAAATTTTATTTTTTCAAAGAAATTTAAATTTTCTTTTGTTGTAGTACCTCGAATAATTTCAATAGACCCGATTTTTTTCAAGTACCAGCCGAACAAGGGAATTCTTAATAATTCTTTTTTTAGAACAAATATTGGTTTATCCAGAGGAATCTGAAGAACAAAAGTCTCAAACATAGATTGATGCGCTGAAGCAACAAAATATTTTTCTGTTTTTTTTAAATTTTCGGTACCATTGTAAAAAACTTTAGTATTAAGAACAACTCTCATTAAAATTACAATATACTTCGCTGAAATTCTTCCAAAAAATAAAGTCCACTTACTTGGTAAAAATAATGTTGGAATAGCAAAAATAAATATAAAAATTAATCCAGAAAATAAAAAAACGTTAAAAACTAAAGATCTTAAAAATTGCATTAAGCTGAAAGTAATTTAATTATATTTTGTTTTTTTCTAATAATTTTCAATTTATTTTTATTTACTAAAACTTCAGCTATTAAAGGTCTTGTATTATAATTAGAAGACAAGGAAGCTCCATAAGCACCTACGTTAGTAATTGCCACAAATTCATTCTCTTTAATTAATGAATAATTTCTATATTTACCAAACTTACAAGTTGACTCGCAAATTGGACCAACAAATTCTATTACATTATTAATTTTTTTATTTTTACGAATAACAGGAATTATATTGTGGTAAGCATCATATAAAGCTGGACGCATCAAATCATTCATACCTGCATCTAATATTATAAATTTTTTATTATTACTTTTTTTTATATATTGAATCTTGGTAATTAAAATTCCAGAATTTCCTATTATTGAACGCCCAGGTTCAAATATTATTTTGCAACCAATTTTTTTTGAAAATCTGTGCACACGATCTGAATATTTTTTTAAACTTATTGGTTTATCTTTTTTAAAATAATTTATTCCAAAACCACCACCTAAATCTATGTATTCTAATTTGACATTTAGTCTTTTAACTAAATTAGATAGTACAGTTAAAGTTTTGTTAAAGGGTGACTCTTGTAAAATCTGGCTTCCGATATGAACACTTACAGCTTTTAAATTTATATTTTTATGTTTTTTTATAGATTTAGAGAAATTTAAAAAATTTTTAATAGATATTCCAAATTTATTATCAGCTTTTCCAGTTGAAATATTTTTATGTGTTTTTGCATCTATATTTGGATTTATTCTAAAACCAATTGATACTTTTTTATTTAATCTTCTTGCAATTCTATCAAGTAAAATTGCCTCACTTTCAGACTCACAATTTATCAAAAGGATATTTTTTTTTACTGCTAAATATAATTCGTCTTCAGTCTTTCCAACGCCTGAAAATACTATTTTTTTTGGTTTTATTCCTGCTTTTAGAGCTTTTAGTAACTCACCTCCTGAGACGACATCTGCTCCTGAACCTAGTTTACCTAACATTTTTAAAATAGAGAGGTTACTGTTAGATTTAACTGAAAAACAAATAAGCGGTTTGATTTTACTAAAAATTTTTTCAAAGTCGATGTAATTTCTTTTAATTTGGTTTTCTGAATATAAATAAAAAGGAGTTTTGATCTTACTTGTTATATTTAATATTGATAAATTTTCTACACGTAATTTTTGATTGATATAATTAAAATAATTCATTTATTAATTTTTTATAAATTTTTTTTGTTCATAATTTGCTTGGTATTCAGGGTCTGATTTAACCCCACAATGTGTTAGAATATTTAAACTAATAAATAACATAAAAAATATTTTCATTTAATTTCCTTTTTATATTTTTTAATCATTTTTTTTTATATTCAATGGAGACGTTCCTCCATGAGATTTTTTTAAATAAACTGATCTTTTCACATCGAATATTTTTAAAACATTATTATCCAAATTACTGTAAAATTTTTTTAAATCTTTTAATGAAATTTGATTTAGAGCTTTATTATTTTTCTCAGCAAAGTTTACTAATTTTGATGAAATTGAATACGATTCTCTAAAACTTAAATTTTTTTCTTTGACTAAATAATCTGCAAAATCTGTCGCAGTAGTAAATCCTTGATTTGCCATTGTTAACATTTTTTCTTTTGATGGCTTTAAATTTTTAATTAATTCACTGCTTAAAACCAAACTATCTTTTAAAGTATCATAACCATCAAAAACTAATGATTTGTCATCTTGTAGATCCTTGAAGTAAGACATCGGCAGACCTTTCATTATTGTTAAAATTGAATTTAGTTTTCCATAATTTATTCCTGATTTACCTCTTATTAATTCTGCTGGGTCTGGGTTTTTCTTTTGAGGCATGATTGAAGAACCTGTTAGTACACTGTCGTCAAATTTAATTAATTGATATGCATCAGAATTTAAAATAATAAAATCTTCTGCAAGTCTGGATAAATGCATTGCACAAACTGCAGAAGCATATAAAAAATCAATTGCAAAATCTCTATCTGACACTGAGTCGATTGAGTTGTCAGTCGGTTTTCTGAAACCTAGTTTTTTAGAAGTAAAGTTTCTATCAATATTATGAGAAGTTCCTGATAAAGCTGCGGTACCTAAGGGACATTCATCAAGTAAGTTTAAATTATTATTGAATCTTTTTTTATCTCTTTTTAACATTTCATAATATGCCAAAAGATAATGAGCAAAAGAAATTGGCTGAGCATTTTTTAAATGCGTAAAACCAGGCATAATAACCTCAGAATTATTTTCAGCTTTTTTTATCAATTCTTTCATTAAATTATTGATATCTTTTAAAATTTCTTTTGTGGAATTTTTTATCCATAATTTTAAATCAGTGACAACTTGATCATTTCTTGATCTAGCTACATGCATATAGCCAGCTGCGGAACCGATAATATCAAATAATTTTTTTTCAATATTAAGATGTATATCTTCAAATTTTTCCTCAAATTTAAAATTATTTCTATCAATTTTTATTTTTATTTTTTTTAGGCCAGAAATTATTTTTTTGCCTTCTTTTGAAGGTATAATTTTTTGCTTAATAAGCATTTTAGTATGCACAATAGAAGCAAAAATGTCTTCTTTATAAAGTCTTTTATCTACACTTATAGAAGAACCAATTCTCTGAAAAGATTTAGAGGTTTTGCCCTTTAATCTTTTTGACCATATAGTTTTATTTTTATTTTTCATTTTACTATGTTAATTTCAATTTAAATTAATATGAAAATTAGTAAATCTTTTAAAATCTATATTCACATAATTTTATCATTTCTCTTATGCCAATATCTTTCAGCAGATACTAACTTTACTAAAAATATAGTTATTTACGATAAACCTAAGCCTGTTCAAGAACTTAAGTTTAAAGATCTTAATTTGCAAGAAGTTGATTTAACTAATAATAAAGGCAATATCATGATTATCAATTTTTGGGCTACCTGGTGCCTTCCTTGCAAAAGAGAAATGCCATCTTTAGAGAAGCTTTCGCAAAATTTTCCTCAAATAAAAGTTTACCCTATAAATATGGAAAAGCCCAACAAACTTAAAGCAAGAGATTTTTATAAAAGTATAGGAGTTACAGGTTTAGACATTTATTTTGACCCAGAATTTGATTTAGTTAAAAAATTCAAAATGAGAGGTATGCCAACTAGTATATTGATAGATAAAAATAATATGGAATTTGCGAGAATAGTTGGTGAGATAGATTTTTACAGCGATGATTTTATAAAATTTTTAAAAAATTATCTTTAATTTTTGAAAAAATAAGCAAGCAATACTAAAACTATGATAGCTATAAACTGTAAAAGAACTCTTAATTGCATCAACTTGTTAGAATATTTTTTACTTGTACTTCCACCTTTGAATAAAGTAAAAATACCCATAACCAAAACTATTGCAACAGCGCCAATTAATGTAAAACCAATTAAATTAAATAAAAAATCCGTCATCCACGTTTTACTATCATGAGCTACTCACTAAACACAACAATTATAAATCCTATTTCAAAAGAAAAGCCTAAGAATGCTGTCATTCTTTGTCACGGTTACGGTGGTGACGGTAAAGATATATCAATATTAGCAAATTATTGGAAATCATTTTTACCGTATACAATATTTATTTGTCCAGATGCTCCAGAAAAATGCGAAGTAAGTCCTAATGGTTTTCAATGGTTTGATTTGATGGATCAGGCTTCAGAACAAATTCTAGCTAAATCATTAGTAGCAGAAACAAAATTAAATTTTTTAATTGAAGAAGTAAAAGAAAAAAATAGTCTACTTTCAAATAAAATCGCTTTAGCAGGTTTTAGTCAAGGTTGTATGTTAACTCTTCAAACTGGAATTAAAAGAAAAGATAAAATTAAATGTATCTTAGGATACTCTGGAAGAATAATTGATACTAATCATTTGGAAAAAAATATAAATTCAAGACCAGAAGTAATGCTTATTCATGGAAACAAAGATGAAGTTGTCCCAATTAATTCATTATTAGAAGCAAAGGATTTTTTCATGAAAAATGATTATAAAATACAAACAAAAATTTTAAAAAACTGTGAACATCGTATACCTGCTGAGGGATCAAGCTTAGGATTGGAATTTATTAAAAAAAATTTGTATTAATAAGGACAAATATATATCTTGATATAATTTCTCTATTCAGATAACTTTTCAATATGATAATTTCAGGCAACCAAAAAGTACCACTAGAAAAGTGTCCTGCATTAGTACTAAATGCTGATTTCAGACCTCTGAGTTATTATCCTTTGTCATTATGGTGTTGGCAAGACGCTGTAAAATCTGTTTTTCTTGATAGAGTAAGTATTGTGTCTAATTACAAAAGAAAAATTAGAAGTCCATCTTTTGAAATGAATTTACCAAGTGTTATAGCTTTAAAAAATTTTATTAAACCATCAGAAAATCCTAACTTTACAAGATTTAATGTTTTCTTGAGAGACAAATTTACTTGCCAGTATTGTGGAGATAAAAAAGATTTAACCTTTGATCACTTATTACCAAAATCAAAAGGAGGCGTAACTAATTGGGACAATGTAGTTACGGCTTGCTCAACATGCAACGTAAAAAAAGGTGGTAAATTGTATAAAGATTGTGATTTAAAGTTATTCAATAAACCTTACAGACCAACAGTTGATGATTTACATAAAAATGGTAGAAATTTTCCACCTAATTTTTTACATGAAAGTTGGATGGATTATCTTTATTGGGATATTGAACTAGAACCTTAATTAGATTTTTTCAGAAACAGTTATAGCTATTCTTGATGAGGTCTTTATAACTTTATCTAAAAGACCATACAATCCTTTTTTTGTTGCGCCTCCATCGTAAGCAATATCTCTGTGACTCAATTCATCATCTCTAAATTTAATAATTTTTTCTTTAAGATCTTTTTCATCCTCTTCAAGTTTATAGGTTTGGTTTTTGTAGTGATCTCCTATCACTTCCTCCACTGAAGCCGTACAAAGCATTGTAGCTTTTTTTCCAAGCATTGCAGTTCCAAACCCCAATGTTATTCCTAGCAGGTCCCATAAAGGTAATAATTTTGTAGGTGAAATAGTTCTTTTTTTTAGTTCATTCTCAAAAAATTCAAAATGCTCTTTTTCATGTTCTTTCATATCTTCTATTTGCCTTTTTAAACTTTCATCTTGTATAAAAGTTTTAAGAGCTAATAATTGGCCTTCATAAATTTTGATAGCGCCTCTTTCACCGGCATGATCGACTCTAATTATTTCTTCAAGAATTTTTTTATTTGTTTTTTTCATAATTAAGATAATTTCGAAAGACAATAACACTAAAAATTAACGAAATAAATGTATTTATTGTAGCAAGGGACAATCCTAAAAACTTAAAAGTAACTTCTTTGCAACTTATGGTATTTTTTGACAATGTCTTTAATAACTCTTCTTTCGATAAACTTTGGGTAAAATCGTTTATCTTGCAAACTATAGACTCGTTAAAGAATCCTTGCTCAATTCCAACGTGATAAAAAGAGACAATAGATGCAACAATAAAATTAATTATAAGAAAAAAAAGAATTAATCTTTGATATTGTACAAATATGAAAAAACAAGAAATTAATACGATTGCTCCAAAATAAAACCATCTCTCAATTAGACAAAGGTTACATGGAAGATGATTTAAAATATATTCTATAAAATAAGCAGAAAAAAGTGCAAAAATGCAAAAAAATAATATCATTTTCAGCTGAATTTTTAAATTAAACATTTTATTTTATAAAAAAGTATATCACTATTGAAATCATTATAATCAGCAAACCGATTATAGTAAACATTTTGGAACCTTTCTCTTCGAAAAAATTAACAACTTTATCTCCTAATTTCATAGAAAAATATGAAACTAAATAAAATCTTAAACCCCTTGAAATTAAACAAACAATTAAAAAAACAAAAATATTAAAACCAATTATACCGCTTGTAATTGTAAAAACTTTGAACGGGAGTGGAGTAAAACCAGCTAAGAATAGTGTACCAAGCCAAAGCATAAATCCAGCATCAGATGATAATTTATTTTGCAAAGAATAAACTTTTTCTTCATAACCATAAAATTCTATTACGTTCATTGAAATATCTAAGAAAAAAGATCCAAAAAAATATCCGACTAGCCCACCTAAAACTGAAAATATTGTTGTTATCAGAAAAATTTTTAGGTAATCCTCTTTTTTAGCAATTACCATTGGGACCATCATTACATCTGGTGGTATAGGAAAAAATGAGCTTTCTACAAATGACACTAAAGCTAAGAAATGCTTAGATAATTTATGTCTGGCTAATTCAATACATCTGTCATATAATTTTTTAATCATGAACCTAAAATGCACAATACTAAAGTACCTGGCAAGTTTAATATTATCTACCATTGTAATATATGCGATTGTCATCGTTGCCGGAAAATTTGGGGCTGATTATGGTTTTTCACCTGCGGATACTTTTATAATTTGGATATTAATGGCAATATTGATAAATCAAAGCGTCACTTGGAAAAAATGAGTGAGCCGATTGATATAAACACTAAGAGAATAATTTCACAAAAAACTCAAACAAAATTTGATAAAAATTTAGTATTAGAAACTTTAGAACAAAATTTACTTACTCATTGGGACACTTGGGGAAAGTTTCAACAAGCCTGGGTAAATCGAGCTTATAATACTTTTAAAGACGTAGATAAATATATTGTAATAATGTACTTAGCCGGTAAATATTGGCAAAACCTTTCTAGTAAATTTCAATTTCTTTCTATGGATGAATTCTATGACTCAAAATTTATTGAAATTCCTAAGGTAAATTTGATTCAAATATCTAATGATTTAGCAATACCTAAAGAAACTATCAGAAGAAAGGTAAATGAATTACAAGATCAAAAGATTCTAGTAAGAGAGGGAAAAACAATTACATTCAACAAATATGGAATGGATTTTCAAAAACCCAATGATACGATTGAATTATTGTCTTCATTCCTTGAAAAAAAATCAAGAATGTTAAAAGGTCACGCATGGTTTGGTGATCATTTAGAAAAAAAACAAATCGAAAATTTTATAAAAAAATATTTTACTGTAGTTTGGTTGAGATACTTTAAATTACAAATACCTTTTTTACTAAGACATAGGCAATGTTTTGGAGACATTGAAACATGGATCGTTTGGGGTAATATCGGTTTAGCTCATCAATATCATCTAATGCGAGCATCAGAAAAAAATTTAATCAAGGAAAACATTAAACTTGAAAATTATTATAGAAACGTAACAGAAGTTAAATTGAGCAGGGGTCTTAATGCATCGTCGATAGCTGATATTTCTAAAATTCCTAGGGCTACTGTAATTAGAAAATTGAAGTGGCTAATCAAAAAAGAAGCGCTAAAAAGAAACAAAAATCTAGAATATCAAATGACAAATAAAGGAAAATTAAATAAAATTATTAATGAAAATTTTATATTGAATCAAAATTATGTTGCTGATTTTCTAACAGATATTTTTGATTATATGAAAAATTCAAATTTCAAATATTAATTTTAAAAAAGATTATGGAAACTGCAAAATTTATTGCTCCAATAGCTCTAGGTGTACTTATGTTTGGACTAGGTTTAGGTCTTACCCTAGGTGATTTCTTAAGGATATTAAAGGTCCCAAAAGATTTCTTTGTAGGTTTTATTTGTCAAATTGTTCTACTCCCAATTGTTGCTTATTTCATAATAAAAATTATCCCTATGCCAATTGAGCTTGCTTTAGGATTAATGATAATAGCAGCTGCTCCAGGTGGAGTTACATCAAACGTGCTCACAAAATTTGCGAATGGTGATGTAGCTTTATCTGTTACATTAACAGCATTCGTAAGTTTGATAAGTGTTATAACAGTTCCTTTTATTATAATAACTTCTGCAGATTTATTAGGATTTAGTGCTATTAATGAAAATATTTCAATGATTAATATATCTTTCAAAATGTTTTTTATTGTAACATTTCCTGTTATGTTAGGTATGATTGTTAGAAGTTTTGCAACAAAATTTATTATCTCTAACACTCTATTAATCCAACGAATTTCAGTTATTTTGTTTATAATTGTATTTATTTTGGTTTGGAAAGAAGAATGGAATAATATTATAAATTTTTTGTCTAAAGCTGGACTCTCAGCATTAATCTTAAATCTTTCAATGATTTTTTTAGGCTATTACATTGCTAAATTTTTTGCATCAGGTGTTGCTCAAAGAAAATCAATATCTCTTGAATGTGGTTTACAGAATGGAACATTGGCCGTATTTGTGGCTACACAATTCTTTGACGAAATCGTATTTATGGTACCAACAGCCGCTTATGCATTAATAATGTTTTTAACCTCAATTATTTTTGTTTTAAAAGTAAGAAAAATATCTTAATTTAATTAAAAAATATTGGGCGAATGGTGGAACTGGTAGACGCGCCGGACTCAAAATCCGGTGGTAGCAATACCTTGAGAGTTCGAGTCTCTCTTCGCCCACCAAGTTATGGAAA
>MDTB01165750.1_pt1 | contig 51440 bp, 52 predicted proteins | sample 811161 | NCBI WGS metagenome assembly MDTB01 (sample SAMN05326650, study PRJNA326480) | marine metagenome | isolation source: seawater | place: Mediterranean Sea | collected 2009
AGTGCAGTAATGCATGAAGCTTACCAATACTAATAACTCAATTGGCTTGATTACAATATCGTACAGAGAAAAGTTTTTTACTAAATAGTTTCCTGGTGACATTAGCAACAGATAAACACCCGATCCCATTCCGAACTCGATCGTGAAAGCTGTTAGCGCCGATGGTACTTTGCCTTAAGGCATGGAAGAGTAGGTCGTTGCCAGGATTAAAATTTCATATATAAGAATAAAATGTTTGACGACTTGATTATTTTTGAGATGGCAAATAATCACCAAGGAAGCATCAAACATGCAACAAATATCGTATCGACTTACTCAAAAATTTCAAAAAAATTTTCAATAAATGCTGCAATAAAACTACAATATAGAGATATTCCAAATTTTATTTCAAAAAAAGAGCTAAAGATTAAAAAAAATAAACATGTAGATAGATTTTTAGAGACAAACCTTAAAAGAGATGAATTTAAAATAATCAGTAAAAATATTAAAAAATCAGATTTAAAACTAATTATTACACCTTTCGATGAAATTTCAGTTGAAAATGCAATTGATGATGATGTTGATATTTTAAAAATTGCAAGTTGTAGTGCTAATGATTGGCCATTAATTGAAAAAATAGCAAGCTTTGATAAGCCTATTATATTTTCAACAGGTGGTCAGCCTATAGAAGAAATTGATAATTTATATTCATTTTTAACCCATAAAAATAAAATTTTTTCTATAATGCACTGCATATCAGTATACCCAACAGATTTAGAAAACGCACAATTAAATCAAATTAAGAGGTTATCTGAGAGATACCCTGATATTAAAATTGGTTACTCTGGACATGAAAAACCAGAGGACTATATTACTAGTTTAGTAGCAGTTGGAGTGGGCTCTAATTTATTTGAGAGACATATTGGTATACCAACAAAAAAATTTAAGTTGAATAAATATTCAATGAACCCAAAACAAACCGAAGGTTGGGTTACAAATATATTAAATGCTAAAAAAACTTTAAAAAACCAGAATAATAAAATTATTACAAATACAGAAATAGATTCTATTAAAAATCTACAAAGAGGAGTTTTCTTAAAAAAATCTATAAAAAAAGGACAGATGGTTAAACATGATGATGTTTATTTTGCTTTTCCTCTTGAAAAAAATCAAATGCCCTCTGGTTCATTCATTCCAAATATAAAATCAAATAAACAATATGCAAAAGATCAGCCGCTTATGGATTTAAACGTAATTCGTAAAAGTAAAAAAATTAGAGAACATATTCATCATTATAAGGGTATGTTAAATGAAGCTAATATAACAGTCGGCAACTTTGAAGGCATGGAACTATCTCATCATTATGGAATTAATAAATTTAATAAATTTGGTATTTTTATGATTACATTTTTTAATAATTTTTATTGCAAAAAAATTGTATGCTTATTAGCTGGACAAAGAAATCCTTTACATAGACATTTTAAGAAAACAGAATCCTTTCATATTTTGCATGGAGAACTTTTGTTAATTTTAAATGACATAAAATATATATTAAAAAAAGGTGATACAATAACTATAGATAAAGGTATGTGGCATGAATTTAAATCAGAAATTGGTTGTATTTTTGAAGAAATATCTACCAAACATATAATTGGAGATTCAGAATATAAAGATAGAAAAATTAATAGTCTTGATACATACGAAAGGAAGACAAAAATTGAAATCTGGTAGTATTTCTTATGCTGTTATATTAGCTAGATCTGGTTCAAAATCTATAAAAGATAAAAATATCACCGATGTATTAGGTAAGCCACTAATTTCTTATGCAATTGAAGAGGCAAAAAAAAGCAAAAAAATCAGAAAAATTTTTGTATTAACAGACTCAAATAAATATAAAAATATTTTCTTAAAAATGAATGTTGAAGTGCCATTTTTGCGGCCAAAAAGTATTTCTACAAACAATTCTAGAGATATTGATACATTTTATTATTTTTATAAATGGCTTATTAAGAAAAAAATAGAACTACCAGACTATTTTATACATTTACGTGCTACAGCACCCTTGATATCCTATAAAGATATAAATCAAGCTATTAAGATTATTGATAAAAATAAAAAAGCAGATTCATTAAAATCTATAAATGAGAGTAATATCTCACCATATAAAATGTGGAAAATTGCAAAAGATGGTTTTATGAAACCAATCTTAAGAAATACATTTGGAATATTTGAGCCTTGGAATTCATCAAGGCATTTACTGCCAGCTGTATATTGGCAAAATGCACAAATTGATATCGTTAAATCAAATACTCTTAAAAGAAAAACTATGTCTGGAAAGAATATACTTCCATATATAATTAAAAATAAACAAATTTTAGATATTGATAATCCAATCGATTTATTAGATTTAGAAACAAGAATAAATTTAAATAAAAATATTAAGGAAGTTGTAATCGATATTGATGGTGTAGTTGCATCGTTAAGGAAAGATCTAAATTATAAAAAAGCAAAACCAATAAAAAAAAATATAAATCTAATAAATAAATTGTATTCAAAAGGAATTAAAATTAAATTTAATACAGCAAGAGGATCAGAAACTGGTGAAAATTGGAAAAAATATACAATTAAACAACTAAAATTTTGGGATATAAAATTTCATGAAATACATTTTGGAAAACCTAATGGTGATATTTATATTGATGATAAATCACTCACTCCATCTTCATTGCTTCTTTTAAAATCCAAATAAATGACTAATTTTATTAGCGGTTTTACAATATTAATCCCAGTTTATAATGAAGGAAAAAATATAAAAAATTTATTTTTGGAAATTAAAGAATCTTTAAAAAATTATTCAAACTATGAAGTAATATTTATTAATGATTGTAGTGAAGATAATACTGTTAATGTCCTAGAAAGTATAAAATCTGAAAATTTATATTATTATAATAATAATAAAAATATGGGTCAAAGCTATTCTTTATTCGAAGGTGTAAAAAAAAGTTCATATGACGTTATTGTAACTTTAGATGGTGATGGTCAAAATAATCCAAAAGATATACCTATATTGTTACAAAAATATTTCGCAAGTGGGGATTTCAAACTTATTGGAGGTATAAGAAAAAAAAGAAAAGATAGTTTTATTAAGATAATTTCTTCAAAAATTGCAAATTTAATTAGGTCTAAAATTTTTAATGATAATTGTCCTGATACAGGATGCTCTCTTAAGGTATTTGATAAATCTATTTTTTTAATGTTTCCATATTTTGATGGTATTCATAGATTTTTACCTGCTTTATACAAAGGATTAAACGCTAAAACTTTTTTTATAGATGTTGATCATAGAGCTAGAAAATATGGGAAATCAAATTATGGTACTATAAACAGAATGACAAATGGAATATTAGATATTTTTAGAGTATTAAAAATAATTAAAAAATTAAACTCAAAAAATGATTGACTATTTTAACTCTCTTACTTCTTTAGAATTAACTTTCCTTACAATTGGTTTTGTTGGGCAAGGTTTGTTCGCATCTAGATTTATTGTGCAGTGGATTTATTCAGAGAGAAAAGGCTATAGCCATATACCAATAATATTTTGGTACCTAAGTATCTTTGGCGGATTAGGTTTATTAGCATATGCAATATTTAGAAAAGATCCAGTTATAATATTAGGCCAGTCTTTTGGAGTATTTATCTATTTAAGAAACCTTATTTTAATTTATAATAATAAAAATGAAAAAAATAACTAATTACATTAATGGTTCTTTTGCTTCAAATTCAACAGAATATATACCGGTGCATGATCCATCTAGAGGAGAAATTATTTCAGAAGTTGTAAATTCAGATAATTTAGATTTTAAAAATACAATTTCATCTTCGAAAAAAGCTTTTCTTGAATGGTCTAAAGTAACACCTCTTAAGAGATCAAGAATATTATCTAAATTTAAAGAAAATATTGAAAATAATACTAACGAACTAGCAGAATTAGTCTCTAAAGAACATGGCAAAACAATTGATGACGCACGTGGATCTGTAATTAGAGGTCTAGAGGTAGTTGAGTTTGCTTGTGGTATACCTCATTTATTAAAAGGTGAGTTTTCTCAAAATGTTGGAACGGATATTGACTCTTGGTCTATTAGGCAGCCATTAGGAGTTACAGCGGGTATTACGCCTTTTAATTTTCCTGCTATGGTGCCAATGTGGATGTTCCCAATATCTATTGCATGTGGAAATTCATTTATATTAAAGCCATCAGAAAAAGATCCATCGTGCAGCTTAAAATTAGCAGAAATGTTTTCAGATGCTGGCTTACCTGATGGAGTTTTTAATGTTTTAAATGGCGATAAGAGAGTTGTTGATTTTTTGCTTAGTGATAAAAATGTTCAATCAATTAGTTTTGTAGGATCTACACCAGTTGCAAGATATATTTACGAGACTTCAGCTAAGAATGGTAAAAGAGTCCAAGCTTTAGGCGGTGCAAAAAATCATTTAGTTGTAATGCCAGATGCTAATTTGAATCAAGCTGTAGATGGAATTATGGGCGCTGCTTACGGTTCAGCTGGTGAAAGATGTATGGCAATTTCAGTTGCTGTTGCAGTTGGAGAAATTGCTGACGAATTAGTTGAAACTATTAAAACTAAGGCTCAATCTTTGGTAGTTGCTCCATGGACTAATAGTGATTCTAATATGGGACCTGTAATATCTTTAGATCACAAAAAAAAAATTGAGAATTATATTTCAAGTGGAGTTAAAGAAGGTGCAAAATTAGTTCTAGATGGAAGGAATTACAAAATACAAGGATACGAGAATGGTTATTTTGTTGGCCCAACACTTTTTGATAATGTTTCTAATTCAATGAGTATTTATAAAGAAGAAATATTTGGACCTGTTTTATCAGTTATAAGAGCAAAAAATTATCAGGAAGCAGTTGATCTTGTAAATGATCATACCTTTGGAAATGGAGCCAGTATTTATACTTCAGATGGTGAAATCTCAAGACATTTTAGCACTAATATAAAAATTGGAATGGTTGGCGTAAATGTACCAATACCTGTACCTATGGCCTATCATAGTTTTGGTGGCTGGAAACAATCATTATTTGGAGATCACGCTATGCATGGTATGGAGGGAGTAAGATTTTATTCAAAATTAAAAACAGTTACTTCAAGATGGCCTGCAAGTATTAATTCAGGCCCAGAATTTAAGATGCCAACTAACTAATGAAAATATGTGTAACTGGTTCTGCAGGCTTTATTGGTTTTCATTTATGTAAAAAACTTTTAAAAAAAAAAATTAATGTAATTGGTATTGATAATATAAATGAATATTATGATATAGAACTGAAAAAAAATAGAATTAAGCAGTTAAAAAAATATAAAAACTTTGTATTCAAAAAAATAGATATAAATAACTTGGGATTAAAAAATTATCTAAAAAAAAATAAAATAAAAATTATCGTTCATTTGGCTGCGCAAGCAGGAGTAAGATACTCAATCCAACACCCTGAATTATATTTTGAAAGTAATTTAAAGGGTTTTTTCAATATTCTAGAAATTTCAAGATTTCTAAAAATAAAACATTTAGTTTTTGCATCAACGAGTTCAGTTTATGGTAACAACAAAAATTTTCCTTTAAAAGAAGAGTACAATACAGATAAACCTTTAAGTTTTTATGCAGCAACCAAAAAATCTAATGAAGTTTTGGCACACTCATATTCAAATATATATAAATTACCAATAACTGGCTTAAGATTTTTCACTGTTTATGGTCCTTATGGAAGACCTGACATGGCACTGTATCTATTTACTAAAAAAATATTAAATAACTCTAAATTAGCTTTATTTAATAATGGTAGGCACGAGAGAGATTTCACATATATTGATGATGTTACCGATGGCATTATTGGTGCAATAAAAAATCCTAGTAGAGAAAGTGTGCCATTTAGAATTTTTAATTTAGGTTCAGATAATCCAAGAAAACTTAAATCCTATTTAAAATTAATAGAAAATAATTTAAGTAAAAAAGGATCTATTAAAAAACTACCATTACAAAAAGGTGATGTTATCAAAACTCATGCAAGTATAGATAGAGCTAAAAAATATATTAAATACAGCCCAAAAATAACTATCGATATAGGTATTAAAAAATTTATAGAATGGTACAAAAACTATAACAAATGAAAATTAATTTTGAAAATTTTACAATAGGAGTTGTAGGATTGGGATATGTTGGACTTCCTTTATCAATAGCTTTCTCACAAAAATTTAACACTATTGGATACGATATAAATAGATATAGAATAGCTGATCTAAATAAAGGAATAGATAAGAATAGAGAAAATTTTAATTTTATTAACAAAAATATTAAATTTTCAAATGATACTCTCAAACTTAAATCTTGTAACTTCTATATTATAACCGTTCCTACACCTATAAAAAAAAAATCAATACCTGATTTAAAATATTTAGTTAAGGCAACAAAAATGGTAGCAAAAAATCTAAAACAAGATGATATTGTTGTTTTTGAATCTACAGTATATCCAGGGGCAACTGAAGAAGTATGCTTACCTATTTTAGAAAAATTTAGTAATCTTAAATTAAATGAAAATTTTTTTATTGGTTACAGTCCTGAAAGAATTAATCCTGGAGATAAATCACATACAATTTATAATACAGTCAAGATTACTTCAGGCTCTAATAAATTTGCTTCAAATATAATTAATAAAGTTTATGGAAAAGTAATAAAAAAAACTCACATTGCAGAGTCTATTAAAATTGCAGAATCTGCAAAAATTATTGAGAATACTCAAAGAGATATAAACATAGCATTAATAAATGAATTTTCAATTTTATTAAAAAAAATGAATATTTCAGTAAACGATGTTCTTCATGCAGCTGGTACTAAGTGGAACTTTTTAAAATTTAAACCGGGATTAGTAGGAGGTCATTGTATAGGTATTGATCCATATTACTTATCTTATAAATTTAAAAAATTAAATCTTGTTTCTAATTTGATTTTAGCAGGAAGATCTGTAAATGATAATAATCATAAAATCGTAGCTAATGATATATTTAGTCATGTAAAAAATAAAATAGATAGAAATAAAAATTTAAAAGTATTAGTTTTAGGATTTACTTTTAAAGAGAATTGTACAGATATTAGAAATTCTAAAATATTTGAATTAATAAAATCTTTACAAAATAAATCAGATAAGTTTAATTTTGAAACATATGATCCTAACTATAAAGAGAAACTGAGTAATTTTTTAACTAAAACAATACAAATAAAAGATTTATCTAAAAAAAATGCAAGATATGACTTAATCATTATAGCAGTGCCACATTCAAAAATTAAAAAAATAGGTATAAAAAGAATTAAATCCCTTGGAAAAAAAGATTCTATTATTTACGATTATAAATTGTTGTTTGGTAAAAATAAATATACAGTGAATTTTTGATGGAAACAAAATTAAAAAAATTTTTTAGTTTGAATAAAAAAATATTGTTATTTTATTTCTTTATAAACCTAATGTTTTTTTTATTAGGATCGTATTTTTTTTTAAAATATAATGAAGACTTACCTAGAACAAGAATAATAATATCATCGAATGATTTCTATAATTTCCAATATCAAATTTATGAATTATTATATATTAACTCAGATCAATTAAACTCTGAACAAGTTGAAAAATTAAATTATTTAGAGGAATTAACTTATTCAAATCTAGTTGAAGAAGCTTTTTCAAACACTATATATAAAATATTACAAAAAAAAATAACAATTAATAAAACATTTAATCCTTTAAATAATCAATCAGAATTAAAACAAAAATTTTATAATATAGAACCTATTTATCCTGCTAAAAATAAGCAGGTTGTAGCTGAGGCTGAATTTATTATTTATGCATTTAATGATAAAGAATTTCAGACAGCACTAGATAGTTTAATTCAAGTAATTAATTTAGAATTATTTAAGCGTTATGAATATACTTTATTAAGTTTAGAAACATTTGTAAAGTTAACTTTTAAAGATACATTTTCCATAAAAGAATACATTCCCAATGATTTTATTAAAAAAGAAGATATTTTCATTTTTGATGAAAAATATAAAAGTAAAAAATCATCTATTTTCTTTGTATTCTCAGTCTTAGTAGGTTTTTTGATTACTATTTTTACTCACTTATTAATAAATATTAAAAACTTTAGAGATTAATTTTTTTAAAATAGTAATTTTCAGTATTTTTATAGATTGCGTTATTAATTTGTGAATAATTAATTTTAGTTATTTGATTATCTTTAAAAGAGTATGCATCAAAATTATTTTTTTTTAAATAATTTAATATTTCATTATTTAAATCTTTTGAAATATTATTATAAATATCTGTATTAAACTCTATTTCAAAAATAATTTTTTTTGAATTAATAATAAAATCTTGCATGCCTTTTAAAACTTCAAATTCATATCCTTCAGTATCTATTTTTATAAAAACTGAGATATTCTCTATTTCTAAATTTTTATAGAAATCATCAAACTTTTTAATGCTGATTTCTTCAGAAAGTATATTTGTGCCACCATGAATAGATCTTAATCCTAAATTCTGTATTCTGTATGATTTTTTGTTTTCCCAATAAGGAAATGATAATTTTTTAATATCATTAGAATTCCCAAATCCAATATTGAAAACTTTACAATTATTATAATATTTTAAATTTTGACTTAAGTAATTAAAGGATATTTTTGATGGTTCAAAACAAAAAATTTTTTTTATTTCATGTATATTTAAATACCTTATTAAAGACCAATATCCTATATTAGCACCAATATCTACAATTATGTCAGTTTTAAAAAAATTATGCACTTTTTTTATTTTATCAATTTGCTCATTTTCTTTTTTTATTATTCTAAAATATATATTATTTTCTAATTTATAATCAGACTTTGGAATATAGAAATTATGGCCATTTATATTGATAGAAACTTTATTGTTTAAATTATAGTTTTTAATAAAGAAAAAATATTTTATAAATTCCTTAATTTTAAATGGTAATAAAAGTTTTAATAAATTATAGATCATGTGTTATAAATATTTAATCACAAGTAATGAAAGAAATATACTCAAAAGTTGAAAAAAATAAACTACTTCATATCATTTATTTACGAAGTGATATAAATGGAAGACAAAATATAATTCCAGATAATAATTTTCTTCAATTAGCATCTCTTAAACTCGAAAAAGGAAAATCTTTTACGCCTCATAAACATAAATGGAATAATATTGATTATACCTCAGCTATTGCTCAAGAGTCTTGGGTAGTTATTTCTGGGGCAGTTAAAGTAGATTATTACGATCTTGATAATACTTTAATTGAAAATCATATTATAAAAGCTGGAGACTGCACTATTACCCTAGAAGGTGGCCATAATTATACAATTATAGAAAATGGTACCTTAATTTATGAATATAAAACAGGACCTTACAAAGGAATTAATCTTGATAAGGAGCCGCTTTTTGAAAATTAATTTAGGTTGTGGAAAACGAAATTTTGGATCAGAATGGATACATATTGATGGTAATAATTATGATCATATTGATTCAACTGATATTATCAATTTTGATTATTCTAATGTAGAGATAATTTACGCATCACATGTTATTGAATATTTTGATAGGTATGAAATATTGGATATTTTAATTAATTGGAAATCAAAACTTAAAAAAAATGGTATTTTGAGATTAGCAGTTCCTGATTTTGAAAAAATGAGCAGTTTATATAGTAAAAAAAAATTTGAACTTGATAGTTTTCTAGGCCCACTTTATGGTAGGATGACTATGGATGGTAATTTTATTTATCATAAAACTGTTTATGATGAAAAATCATTAAGAAATTTACTTAAAGAAGTTGGTTTTAATAAAATTCGAAGATGGGATTGGAAAAAAACAATTCACTCAAAATATGATGATCACTCTCAGGCGTATTTACCTAAAATGGACAAAAAAAAAGGTGAATTAATAAGTTTAAACATTGAGGCAATAAATGACTAAATATAATAGTTGGCCTCTTGGAAAGCTAAAAAAAAATTTTCTAAGACCGGAATTAGACTTAATAAAGAAACGTGGATATGACTGGAAAGATCCTAGAGATGTGGTGGACATTTTTGAAAAAAAAGTAGCTAAATTTTCTGGAAGTAAATATGCAGTTTCATGTGATTGTTGTTCACACGGTATATTCTTAAGCTTAAAATACTTAAACGCTAAAGGAAAAATAATTATTCCTAATCATTCTTATCTTTCAATCCCCATGCAAATTATGCACTCAGGAAATAAAGTAGATTTTAAATTTCAGGAATGGAGTGGTATTTACCAATTGAGACCTTATCCAATTTTTGATGGAGCTGTTAGGTGGACAAAAGGTATGTATAAAGGTGGCTTACATGTTTTATCTTTTCAAATAAAAAAAAGGATACCAATAGGAAGGGGTGGAATGATACTCACTGACAGTTTTAAAGCCTATAAATGGCTAAAAAAAGCATCTTATGATGGAAGAGATTTAAAAAAAGATTATATGAAAGATAAAATTACTTTTTTTGGTTATCACTTTTATATGACACCAGAAGATGCGGCTAGGGGAATATTGCTAATGGATATGCAGCCTGAAGTAAATAATGACTCGGGAAATTATCTAAATTATTATGATCTCTCAAAAATAAAATTATTTAAATAATGAAAAAAACTGCATTAATAACAGGAATATCGGGTCAGGATGGCAGCTTTCTTTCTGAATATTTATTAAGTTTAAATTACAATGTTCATGGATTAGTTAGAAGATTATCTGTCTCTGAAAATCAAGATAGTAGAATTAAAGATTTGGATGTAAATTTACATTATGGAGATTTGCTTGATGAACATTCTCTGTATAATATTATTAATTGGGTTAAGCCAGATGAAATTTATAATTTAGGCGCAATGAGTCATGTTAGAGTAAGTTTTGATATTCCTTCATTTACTTTAAAAAATAATATTTTCTCAGTTTTAAACATTTTAGAATTTATAAAAAATTTGAATCCTAAAATAAAATTTTACCAGGCAAGTTCGTCAGAAATGTTTGGTAACTCAATAGATAAAGATGGATATCAAAGAATGACAACTCCAATGTTACCAGTAAGTCCATATGGTATTTCTAAATTAACTTCATATAATTTAGTTAGACATTATAGAAAAGCTTACAATTTACATTTAGTTAATGGAATATTATTCAACCATGAATCTTATAGAAGAAGTTCAAATTTTATTACCAGTAAAGTAGTCAAAGGTGCTGTTGAAATTAAAAAAGGTCTTAAAAAAAATTTAATTCTTGGAAATTTAGATACACAAAGGGATTGGGGCTATTCAAAAGATTATGTAAGAGCAATGCATTTAATTTTAAATCAAACCCAAGCTGAAGATTGGATAGTTGCAACAGGCGAATCAAGAAGTGTAAGGGATTTATGTAAATATACTTTTAGTAAACTTTCTTTAAATTATGAAGATTTTATAATTCAAGATCAAAAATATATGAGACCAGAAGAATTAAATGTATTAAAAGGTGATTCATCAAAAATTAGATCTGAACTTGGATGGAAACCAGAATATACTTTTGAAGATATGATTGATGAAATGATTAATTATTGGATGAAAGCAATTTAATTTGAGTAATATTTTAATTACAGGTGGCTCGGGTTTTATTGGCTCAAATATGATTTCCTTTTTAATTAAAAAGAATCATCAAATTACAAACTTAGATATCAAAAAAAACTCTAACATTTTTTTTAATCATAACTCTAACAAATTCAATTATATAAAAGGTAATATAAATAATAAAAAAAAACTATTACAAATTTTTTCTAAAAATAAATTTGATTATGTTATAAATTTTGCAGCTGAAACTCACGTAGATCAATCAAACTATTTTCCAAAAAAATTTTTTGATTCAAATGTTATTGGTTTATTAAATTTATTAGAATGTTACAATAAATTCAAAAAAAAAAATTCAAAATTTATTCATATATCTACGGATGAGGTATTTGGATCTTTAGAAAAGAATAGTAAATCTTTCACTGAAAAAACTTCCTTGAAACCTAGAAATATTTATTCAGTTTCTAAAGCTTCATCAGATATGTTAGCATTCACATATTCCAACTTACATAATTTAAACTTGATAGTTACTAATTGTTGTAATAACTTTGGTGAATACCAACATCCTGAAAAATTAATCCCTCTGACTATTATAAAATGTTTAAAGAAAGAAAAAATTCCAATTTATGGAACCGGAACAAATATAAGAGAGTGGATTTACGTTGGAGATCACTGTAATGCAATATACAAACTACTTAAAAAAGGTGAAAAAAATCAAAGATATTTATTAGGATCAGGGCAAGAAAAAACAAACATTGAAGTAGTAAAGAAAATATGTGAATATTTTAACCTTATAGAAGGAGATAAATATAACTATTTAAAACTTATAGATTATATCCAAGATAGACCTTTACATGATTTTAGATATTCAATTAATAACAAAAAATTTAACACTATAGTAAAAAAATTTTCTTATGCTGATTTTGATAAAGCTTTAATAAAAACAATTAAACATTATATTCTAAATAAAAATTATTATTTATCAATTTACAATAAATCAAACTGGTTCAAACAACATTATAATAATCAATGATAAATGGAATTATTAAAACTTTTAATTTACTTGAAGCTAAAGAAATACAAAAGATATTTGGTTTAACAATTCTTATAATAATAGCATCTGTATTAGAGATGTTAGGAATTGGACTAATCCTTCCTTTGATTACAATGTTTATTGACGAAAAAAATTTACCTGATGAATTTATTTTTATATTTGATAAGTTATTCTTTTTTGATGAAACAGCATCATTAAATGTTGTGCTATTTTTAGTTCTTTTTATTTTCATTTTCAAAAACTTATTTCTTGGTGTTATAAATTATTTAACAAATAAATTTGTTTATTCAGTTAGTTTAAGACTTTCCATAATGTTATACAAAAATTATATTAATGGACCTTATAGCTTTCATATTGATAACAATTCTGCTAAGCTTATGCATAATGTTGCTGGAGAAATAGGACAAATTAGAGCAGTAATACAGTCAGTTTTGTCATTAATATCTGAAGTATTGATAATAATAGGTATACTATCTTTATTGATATTCTTTGAACCTTTAGCTTCAATATCTGTATTATTAATTACTTTAATATCAGGTTTAACTATTAATTTTGTTATTAAGAGAAAAATACTTTTATGGGGAAAATCAAGATTAATTCATGCATCTGAGGTTAATAAACAATTAATGCAAGGGTTAGGAGCAATTAAAGATGTAAAAATCTTTCAAAAAGAAAATTATTTTTTAAATAAATTTATCCCTCATCAATCCTTAGTTACTGATTTTAATAGAAAGCATAATACTACACTTTTTTTGCCAAGATTATTTTTTGAAATTGTTATTGTATTTAGTCTTGTAGTATTAATTTTTATTTTATTGCAATCAACAGACAATACAATAAACACAATTCCAATATTAGGTCTTTTTACTGTTGCAGCTTTTAGGATGTTGCCATCAATAACAAGAATACAATCAAATTTTCAATCTATAAGATATAATATAGCTTCAATAGACAATATAAATAATGAATTAAATAAATTAAAAGAGTCACTTGGTGATCTAAATCTTAATAAAGCTAATTCTGAAACTTCTATAGAAATTGATAAAAATATATTTAATTCTAAATTTTACAAAATAAATATAAATAATATTTCATTCTCATATTCAAAAAAAAATGTTTTCAAAAATCTTAGTTTTGATATTAAATGTGGGACATCCACAGGTATAGTTGGAAAAAGTGGAGTAGGTAAAAGTACATTGATTGATTTATTTATGGGATTACATTCAATTGAAAAAAATCAAATATTTTTCAACGATATAGATGTAAGCCTTCATTTAAATGAATGGAAATCAATTATTGGCTATGTACCACAGCAAATTTTTATTGTTGACGATACTATTAAAAACAATATTGCTTTTGGAGTAGATGACAAACTAATTGATGAAATAAAAATACAAAAAATTTTAAAAAAAGTAGATCTATATAATTTTGTTAATAATTTAAAAGATGGAATTAATACAAATATTGGGGAAAGAGGTTCTAAAATTTCTGGAGGTCAACTTCAAAGAATTGGAATAGCTAGAGCATTGTATAAAGATCCACTAATTTTAATATTTGATGAGTCAACAAGTTCACTAGATATAAATACTGAGAAAGAAATATTGAATTCAATATATAGCTTAAGTAATGAAACAACCCTTATTCTTGTTTCTCATCGCTTTGAAACTTTGTCTAGATGTGATAAAATAATAAATATTGAAGATTTTATATAATTATGAATTTTAAAAAAATATCAACTGAAAAAGATTATTGCTATATTATTGGAGAGGCTGGTTTAAACCACAATGGATCTTTGGCTTTAGCAAAAGAATTAATAGAAATAGCTTATAATGCTGGTGTTGATGCTGTAAAATTTCAAAAACGTCAAGTAGATAAACTAGCAGTAAAAAATGAATTAGATAAAAAAGATGATCGCTTTCCTGAATTTGGAAAGACATATAGAGAAATTAGAAATCATTTAGAATTTGATAAAGATCAATATTTAGAATTGAAAAAATACTCAAATAATTTTGGCTTAGATTTTATAGTTACAGCGTTTGATATAGACTCAGTTGATTTTTTATTAGACATCGATTTAGATGTTTTTAAACTTGCCAGTCATAGTTTAACTAATTTAGATTTATTAGAATATTTAGCTAAAATAAAAAAACCTTCTATCTTATCAACTGGGATGAGTAATATCGAAGATATAGATTTGGCACAAAATATTTTTAAAAGAAACAATTGTGAATTAATAATTTTACATTGTGTCTCATCTTATCCAACTCCACCAGATCAAGTTAATTTAAAAATGCTAGATTTGCTTCAATCAAGATACTCTAATATTGTAGGATATTCAGGGCATGAGCTAGGTTATCTACCCACACTATCAGCTGTTTCAAGAGGCGCTAAAGTTATTGAAAGACATTTTACAAAAGATAAAGAAATGATTGGTTTTGATCATAAAATATCCTTAGAGCCAAATGAATTAAAAAATATGGTTAGTCAAATTAGGGAAATACAAAAATATCTTACTTTTACTGAAAAAAAAATTACAGATTTTGAAAAAATTACTTCAAATAAATATCATGTTTCTGCAGTTTTAAATAAGAATTTAAATAAGGGAGAGATTTTAAAAAAAAATTATATTGAATTTAAAAATCCTGGCACAGGTATACCCCCTAAAACAATTCATAAAATAATTGGTAAAAAAGCAAAAGATAATATTGAAAGCGATACTATTTTGGATTTTAGTATGTTTTTATAATTATGATATCTATTATTATAAGAACTAAAAATGAAGAAAAGTGGATTGGGCAATGTATTGAGTCACTTAAAAATCAAAATCTTCAAAAATTTGAAATCATAATTGTTGATAATTATAGTAATGATAATACTATAAAAGTTGTAAAAAGATTTAATTCAAAAAATCTAAAAATAGTTAAGATAAAAAATTTTAAACCTGGTAAGGCTATTAATCTTGGCATTAAACATTCAAAAGGTGATTATATCTGTATTTTATCAGCTCATTGTATACCTAAAAGTAAAAACTGGTTAAAAAATTTATTTATAAATCTTAAAGATAATAAAAATGTTGCAGCCGTATATGGCAAGCAAATTCCGTTATCATTTTCATCGAATATAGCAAAAAGAGATTTATTGTTAACTTTTGGTGACGATAAACGTATTCAAAAAAAAGATTATTTTTTTCATAATGCAAATAGTATGATTAAAAAAGAAATATTAAAAAAATTTCCTTTTTCTGAAAAAGTATCTAACTTAGAAGATAGAATATGGGCAAAAAAAATAATTAAAAAATATAATATAATTTATGAACCTGATGCAGGCGTATATCATCATCATGGATTACATCATGATAATAATGAAAACAGAAGCAAGGGAGTAGTTTCTGTAATGGAAAATTTTGAATTAAATTCTATTTTCAATAACGATATTCCAAATATTTTTAATCCCAAAAAAAGTACAATTACTGCTGTTATGCCAATTAAATCAATTAATTCATTATCACCCGATAAGAAAAAATTATTGAAAAAAACATTATTGGAAATATCAAAATCACAACTTATAAATAATTTAATTCTCCTATCTGATAGTTCGAAAATTAGAGTACCATCAAAAACAATTATTTTGAATAGAAAACGAATCAAAAATGCATCCTCAAAAAGTATTGGAGAATTATTATATGATGTTCAGAATATTCGTGAAGTCAAAAAATTTTACTCTGACTACTATATATTTATAAGTTATGATTATCTTTTTTTTAGTAAACAATTAATAGAAGATCTAATATTAACTAGTCATAAGAATGGAAACGATAGCACTTTTTTTGGATACTTAGATTTTAATCATTATTGGTTAAAAAAAGGAGATAATTATGAGCAGACTGATACATCAACACTTCCTATTGAAAAGAGAATCCCTCTTTATAAAGCATTATATGGCTTAGGAACTATTGTAAGTAGTTGGCTAATAAGAAAAAAACAGATTACAGGCGGAAAAATAGGAATTCTACCGGTAGAAGAATTTAAATACACTTTGAGGTACTCCAAAATTGATGAAAGTTTAAAAAAAAGAATATTATAATGAAAAAAAAATCAAATATTTTAGCTGTAACACTAGCAAGAGGAGGGTCAAAATCAATTACCGATAAAAATATAACAATTATAAAAGGAAAGCCATTGTTGTATTACACAACTTTAGAGGTTAAGAAATCTAAGTATATTAATGATTATATAGTTTCCACTGATTCCAAAAAAATTTCAAGTGTAGCAAATAAGTTGGGAGTGGATACACCATTCTTAAGACCTAAAAAATTATCATCAGATAAATCATCATCAGTTGATGCTTTAAAACATGCTTTGAAATTTATGGAAAAATATAAAAATATTACTTACGATTATATAGTTGAAGTAATGTGCACAAACCCTCTTAAAAATGTTTTAGATATCGATAATTGCATAAAACTTATAAAAAAAAAGAAAAATGCTGAATCAGTAATTGCAGTTCATCAATTATTTGATCATCATCCAGCAAGGATAAAAAAAATAATTAATGGTAAAATTACTGATTTTTGTATTTCAGAAAAAAAAGAATCAAGAAGGCAGGATTTAAAACCAAATGCTTATATTCGAAGTGGATCAATTTATGTTATGGAAAGAAGTTATTTATTAAATAAAAATAGTAGATATGGAGGAAATAACAGTTTCGCATATGTTTTGCCAATTGAAAGGGCAATTAATATTGATACACCTATAGATTTAAAGCTAGCAGAACTTATGCTTAAAAAATGATCAATATTTTGGTAATTACAAAAATTGATGATGTGGAAGGATTATTAAATAACCTTTCGAAATTGGGTAAAGTAAAATATCTCCCTAATGCAACAGAAAATGACTTAATCACACATATAAATAACTATAATGTTATTTTTACTAACCCGAATAACTCTAAAGTATATTTAGGAAAAAGAATTCTATCTAAAGCAAATAACCTTAAGATTATTTGTACAGCTTCAACGGGTACAGTCCACATTGATAATAAATATGTCAAAAGTAAAAAAATAAAATTAATCTCTTTAAAGAAAGAGATTAATATTTTGAGAAGAATATCTTCGACAGCAGAACTATCTTTTTTATTAATGTTATCTCATTTAAGAAATATAATTCCAAGCGTTTTATCAGTAAAAAATAAAAAATGGGATTACACTAGTTTTGTTGGAAATCAGATGAATGCAAAAAAAATTGGTGTGTTAGGATATGGAAGACTTGGAAAAAAATTTGCACATTATTGCCACTCATTTGGTTCAGAGGTATATATTTTTGACCCCTTTATTAAGAACGTAAGTAAAAAATATTATAAAATAAATGATATAAAAGATTTTATAAAAAAAATAGATGTTTTGTCTATTCATATTCATGCTGAAGATAATGAAAATTTTATAAATAGTAAAATTTTTAAATTGATGAAGAAAAATATTATTATAATTAATACATCTAGAGGTGAAGTAATCAATGAAAAAGATTTAGTTATATTTTTAAAAAAAAATAAAAAAGCAAAATATGCTACAGATGTACTTAAAGACGAGACAAATTTTAAAAAAAATATATTACTAAAAATAAATAATGATGACAATTTTTTAAATCAAATTATAGTTACACCTCATATTGGGGGAATGACATTAGAGGGTAAAAAAATAGCTTATAATCATGCTTATAAATTACTAAAACAATATATAAAAAAAAATGACAAATAGCACTAAAGGAATATTGTTAGCAGGCGGAAAATCTTCAAGATTATGGCCTAACTCATCATCATTTACCAAACATTTGTTTCCTGTTTTTAACAAACCAATGATCTATTATTCTTTATCTGTTTTATTAATAGCAAAAATTAGAGAAGTATTAATAATATGTAATTCACAGGATTTAGTTTTATATAAAAAACTATTAGGTTCTGGAAAGAATCTTGGAATAAAAATATCTTACAAAATTCAAAAAAAACCAGATGGTATTGGGGCTGCTTTAAGTATTGGAAGACGTTTTATAGGCAGCTCAAACTTATTCCTTATCCTTGGCGATAATTTTTTTTATGGGACAGGTTTTTCCGAACTAATTAACACTGTTGTTAAAAATGATAAAAGTACCATATTTTATCATTATGTTAAAAATCCAGAAGATTATGGAGTACTAAAATTTGATAATAAATCAAAAAAAAATAAAATAATTGAAAAACCAAAGAAATATATTTCAAATTTTGCTATTACTGGTCTATATTTTTATACAAACGAAGTTCTTAAATTAAATTATAAAATGAAAAAGTCTAAAAGAGGTGAATATGAAATTTCTACTTATAACCAATTTTTACTTAAAAATAATTTGTTAAATTGTGTTGAATTAGGAAGAGGTTTTACTTGGTTTGATATGGGAACTTCAAAAAATATATTAGAGACTAGTGAATATGTTAGAGCTGTAGAAGAAAGGCAAGGTAATTTTATTGCATGCTTGGAAGAAATTTCCCTAAAAAACAAATGGATTTCTAAAAAAAATGTTAAAGAATTAGTAAAGATTAATTTTAATTCCGAATATTCAAATTATTTAAAAAAATTATAAAAATGACTAATAATTTAAACTGCCGTATATCCGATCAAGAATTAATTGAAATAATTAATTTTGGTAATCAACCCCTTGGTAATGGTTTTTTACAAGAAGGAAATTTTAATAAAGAGTATTTTTTTGAAATGAAATTAGGATTTTGTGCTGAGTCTAAAATGGTACAATTATTTAATCAGCCAAAGTCAGAAAAAATGTTTAATGAAAATTATTTATTTTTCTCAGAAACTTCTAAGTATATGCAAGTATATTTTGAAGATCTATTTAAAAACTTTTTATCGAATGATTATATAAATAAAAATAAATTTATTATTGAAATAGGTTGTAACGATGGAATTTTTTTAAAACATGCTGCAAAAAATAATATAAAATGCTTAGGAATTGAACCATCTAAAAATGTAGCAGAAATTTCAAAAAATAAAGGTATAGAGGTTATTAATAATTTTTTTACCTCAAAGCTTTGTAATGAGATAATCAATGACCATGGAAAAGTTGATTTAATTTATGCAGCAAATGTTATGTGTCATATTGAAGACATCAAAGATGTCATTTATGGAGCCTCTTTACTACTTAGCGATAAAGGATTATTGGTATTTGAAGACCCCTATCTATTGGATATAATTGAAAAAACCTCATATGATCAAATATATGATGAGCACGTTTATTTGTTTTCGCTTACTTCTGTTGAAAAGCTTGTAAATTTATTTGGTTTAGAAATATTTCATGCTGAACGTACAAACACACATGGAGGATCAATGAGATATTATATATCCAAAAAAAATAATTATAATAAATCAGAGAACGCGCTCAATTATTTTAATAAAGAAAAAAAAATTGATCTATCAGATGTTAATACTTATTTTAAGTTTAAAAAAAATGTAGAAAATTCTAAAAATGATTTAATTAACCTACTAAATCAATTAAAAAAAAATGGTAAAAAAATCTCTGGTTACGCAGCCACATCAAAAAGTACAACTATACTTAATTATTGTAAAATTGACTCCGAGCTTATCGAATGTATTTATGATACAACTCCACAAAAAATTGGCCTGTTTTCTCCAGGAATGCACATTCCAGTATGTGATTTTAAAGCTTTTTATGAAGCATATCCAGATTATGCTTTCTTGTTTGCATGGAATCATTTTAAAGAAATTTCAAATAAGGAAAAAAAGTTTGTTGAGTCAGGTGGTAAGTGGATTACACACGTTCCAAATGTATCATTAATATGAAAATATATACATCAAATCCAAAACAAAATAATTTATCAAAAAAAAAAATACTAAGTAAATTATTTAATAATTTTATAAATAAAGGGGAATATATTTTAGCAAACGAAACAAAAAAATTTGAATATAATTTTGCAAAATACATAGGCACAAAATATTGTATTGGTGTTGCCAATGGAACTGATGCAATAAAAATTGTTCTAAAAAGTTTAAAAATTAAAAAGGGTGATGAAGTTATTGTTTCATCGCATACAGCAAATGCAACAATTGTTGGAATTGAAGAAAGTGGTGGAACGCCAGTCTTAATTGATATTGAAAAAGATTACTACACCTCAAATTTTGAAAGTTTCAAAAAAATGATTACCAAAAAAACTAAGGCAGTAGTGTTAGTTCATATATTTGGTCAAACATGTGATATGGTTCCGTTTATAAATTATTGTAAAAGTAAAAAAATTTATTTAATCGAAGATGTCGCTCAAGCACATGGAGCGAAATTTAAAAATATGATGCTAGGATCAATTGGAATTGCAGGGTGTTTTAGTTTTTATCCAACTAAAAATTTAGCAGCTTTAGGGGATGGTGGTGCTATAACTACTAATTCAAAATTATTGGCAAATAGAATCTTAAAGGTTAGGCAGTATGGTTGGGATAAAAACAGAAATATAAATATAATCAAAGGTACTAATTCCAGATTAGATGAACTTCAATCTTATTTTTTAAATATAAAACTAAGTTTCCTAGATATTGAAAATAAAAAAAGAAACAAAATTGCTACAACATATAATAAATTTTTAACAGATAAAATTATTAAACCTAAAATTAGACCACAAAGTTATCACGTTTTTCATATTTATTGCATTGAAGTAAAAAATAGAACAGAACTTCTAAAATTTCTAGAGAAAAATAACATTTTTTTATCTAGACATTATGATAAAGTTATTTTTAAAAATAAATTGTACAAAAATTTAAAAAAAGATAAAAAACTTATAAATATCTTTGAATTATATAAATATAATTTATCTTTACCAATTTATCCTGAACTTTCTTGGAGTGACCAAATGCGTGTTATTAAAAACATAAATAAATTTTACAATGATTGAAAGTAAGCCTATTGTTTTAAAAAATAAAATATTCTATGATAATAGAGGTTATTTTAGAGAATATTTTAGGAAAAATATTTACTCAAAAAAAATAAATGCTTCTTATCTTCAAGATAGTTTTTCAATTTCTAAAAAAAATGTCTTGAGAGGTCTACATTATAGAACAAATCAGCAGTTTCAACTAATAACACTTGTTAGGGGTAAAATTTTTGATGTTGTTGTAAATATTAATAAGAAATCTCCAAATTATGGAAAGGTATTTGAATATTATTTAGACGAAAATAAATATAATCAAATAATATTGCCTAAATATTATGCACATGGCTTTTGTGTAATTTCAGAAGAAGCTATAATAAATTATAAAACTGATAAATATTATAATCCAAAATTTGAAAAAGGTATAATATGGAATGACAAAAAATTAAATATTAATTGGCCAATAAGTAGGCCAAAAATATCTAAAAGAGACAGATTATTTGGTAAATTTAATGATATATAATTATAAAATTAGTGAATATAATTTAAGAAAAAAAATATTTGCACAAATAAAAAATGATAAAATTACTAAGGAATTAATAAATTTTGAAAATGTACATAAATTACAAAATAAAGAAAAAATTAATAATTTATATTCATTAATTTATAATTATTTTAAGACAGAAGAATTTCAAAAAATATATGAAAAATTTTGTAATGAAATTATAAAAAAACATTTTAAAAAAAATACAAGATATCAAAGGATACCATCAGTTAGAATACAAATTCCTGGAAGTAATTCAGTCAACTTTCACAATGATAATTTTTATGGACATGACGAAAATGTTAAAAATATTTGGTTACCAATTACAAACCCAGTAAACACAAACTCACTGTATGTATGCTCAGAAAAAATATCTAGAAAAATAGTTAAAGAAATTAAAAAAAATAAACTTTCAATAAATGAAATAAATAAGCTTTCTCGCAAATATACTAAACCACTTAAAATTAACTATGGTCAATACTACTTATTTAATTCGCGGATTATACATGGAACACTTAAAAATATTGAAAAGGAAACTAGAGTGTCTATTGATTTCAGATTTGTTGAAACAAATAAAACTGGATTAAAAAGTCACCATTTTTTTAAAAAAACAAAAGAAAATTATAAAAACACTATCAAAAATTGTGTTTCATATTTCAATAAAAAAAAGATTAATGATTCATTGCCTTCACAGAAATATCAACAACTTATTTGTTTGGAGTACTGCAAGGATAATAATCTAAATAATTTAAAGTTAGAAACAGAATTAAGTGGCTTTTCACATTATCCAGTTTTAAAAGATTTAATTCAAAATAGTGGTGCTAAAAGTTACAAACAAATTGTAATCTTTTCAGAGAAAAACCTACCAAAGAATAAAAAAATTCTAAATGATTTAATTACATTATCTAAAAAGAAAAAGATAACAATTCATTTAATATCTGAAAATAAAAAAATGATTTTTTCATAAATAAAATGAGTAATATTTTGATAACAGGGGCAAACGGATACATAGGCACGATGTTAGTTAATGAATTGAGTAGCAATAAAAAAAATAATATTTATTTATTTAAAAAATCTAAAGAAAAAAATAAAAAAATTAATTACTTAAATCAAAAAAAGAAATACCAAAGATTAGTTTTAAATAAAATATTTTTGCTTGGTTTTAACAATGATTTAATTGAGCATGAAAAAAAAAATACAAAAACTATCAAAAATAATTATAACTATTTTATTAATATTTTTAATTTTATTAAAAATCATACGAGTAAAAATTCAATGGTAATTTTTACATCATCGGCATCTTTACTTGGTGATAAAAAAAATTATAAAAATACAGATATTAAAACTAATTTTAACTCATTCTATGATTTAAATAAAATATTCATTGAAGATCTTTTAAGATATTATGCAGGAATTAGTCCTTTTAAATTTTGTGTATTAAGATTAACAAATGTTTATGGATTATCATCTTCTAATAATAAGCAAAAAAATAGAGGTTTCCTTAATAAAGCAATAAATGAAATGTTAAATAAAAAAACAATTTATATTTTTGGTAGCGGTAATTATTTTAGAAATTATATTCATATTTCAGATGTTGTTAATGCTTTAATTCTATGTATTCAAAATAATAAAATTAATAATAAAAATTTTATTCTTTGCAGTCATGAAAATTATAAATTAATTGATGTGATAAACAAAATAAAACATAATATTGAATTTTACACATCATTTAAAATTAACATTAAATTTAAGAAAATAAGCAAGTATATGAATATTACAGATTTTAGAAATTTTACTTCATATGATACTACATTCTCAAATTTAACCGGGTGGAAATGTAAAAAAAACATTGATAATATTTTAAAAAATATAGTTAAAAATAGAGTAAATGAAGCTAGTTAAAAAAATAAAAAATGTAAAGGAATATTCATTAGAAAAAGATAAAGATTTTTTTAAAAATATTTTTGTTGTAGATAAAAAAGAATTCAAATTATTTAATTCTAAAAGAATATTTATAATTAAAGAAAATAATAAGATAAGAGGAAATCATTCTCATAAAAAATTAAATCAATTTTTAATTTGTTTAAACGGTAAAATAAAAGTTACAGTTGATTTTGGATATAATAAAATTAATTTTATTTTAAAACCTTTTAAAAATGGATTGCATATTCCTCCTAAAGTCTGGTCTACTCAAACATATTGTGAAAAAAATTCATTGTTGTTAGTAATTTGTGATGATTACTATAAAGAAGATGACTACATCAGAAATTATGAAAATTACTTAAGATATCTATGATTAAAAAAGTTATTATTACTGGTTGTTTTGGACACATTGGCTCAAAGTTGGTTGAAAAACTTTCAAAAACTAAACTAAATTATAAAATTATATTAATTGATAATTTTGAAACTGAAAGATACTCTTCTATTTTTGTTTTAAAAAAAAATAAGAATATTAAATTTTATAACATAAATTTATACAATAGTAGCATTCCTTTACATATTGGAAAAATTGATGCAGTCATTCATTTTGCAGCTAAAACAAATGCGGAGCAAAGTATTGATAAAAAAATGAATTATATTGATAATAATTATAAAATAACAAAAAAAATAGTTAATTTTTGTATAAAGAATAAGTCTAAATTATTATATATTTCATCAACTAGTGTATATGGTTCTAATTCTAAAATTGTTGATGAGTCTTGTCCTATTAATTTGCTAAATCCTCAAAGCCCTTATGCTATATCAAAAATAAAAGAGGAAAGTTATATATCAAATAAGAGTAAAAAATTAGTATATGTTATTTATAGATTTGGAACTATTTTTGGTTATTCACAAGGAATGCGTTTTCATACTGCAGTAAATAAATTTTGTTTTCAAGCGGCTATAAACCAGCCTATTACAGTCTGGAAAACTGCATTAAATCAAAAACGACCATATCTATGTTTAGACGATGCTGTTAGATTAATTGAATTTACTTTGAAAAACAAAATTTTTGATAATCAAATTTATAATGCTGTAACTTTAAATACTTCAGTAAAATCTATTATAAATATCATTAAGAAATCTGTTAAAAGAATTAAAATTAATTACATTAATTCAAAAATAATGAATCAACTTTCCTACAATGTTAGTAATACTAAAATTAAAAATAAAGGATTTATATTTAAAGGTAATATTAATAAAAGTATAAATAAAACACTAAATAATATCAGTAAATTTAATTATAAGTGAATATTTTAACAGTCATAATTCCATTAAAAAATAGAAGTCATTATACAAAAATTTATCTTGAGAATTTGTATGATGAATACTTTTATTTTTTTGCTGATGGAAGTAATAATAAAAAAAATGAAAAGATCTTCTCTAAAATAAATAAAAAAAATATTAAATATATTAGATATTCTGAAGATAAAACAATAGTAAATTATATCGAAAAAATTAACCACATCCTTTCTTTTGTGAAAACACCATATGTAATGTTCTCAGATAATGATGATTTTTTAATTAAAAAAGGTATCGATCAAAGTCTAAAAGAATTATTAAATTCTGATAGAGAAAGTAAAATAATATGTGCAGGTGGAAAGATTACATCAGTTTTTCAAAAAAACACAATTAAGAATGAATACAGTATTCCTTTTACACTTTTTGATAATTCTTCACTAAACAATCTATATGGAAAAAAAGATCTAAAAAGAATTTTTAATAACTATCATTATTTATACTATTCTATTTATAAGTTAGAATATTTAAAAAAATTTTGGGCAGATATAAAAAAAATTGGATTAAATCATATTACACTAATTGAATTATTTTTAACAATTTCTACAATAATAAATGGCAAATATATTGATATAAAAAAAAGTCACTACCTAAGATTAAGAAATCCAACTTCTTCTAGTGATAAAGATGAAAATCCATATGGACAAAATCATACTTTAAAAATCTTTTTTGATAATGATTATAGAAACCTTGTTGAAAAAATGGCAAATTTTTTTGAAATAGAATATAATATAAGCAAAAAAAAATTTTATAAAGAAATAAAGTTTTTCTACATTTCTAATTATAATAAATCATATTATAAAAAACTTAAAAAAAATATTATTTATAGGTTTTATAATTATATCATAAACATTTTTTTTATTAACAAACTTAGAATTTTTAACATAAAATTTGTAAAATTTTTAGTAGAACTGAAATGAAAAAAAAACAATTCAATGTTGCCATAGTAGGGACAGGTAATATGGCTGAAGAATATATAAAAGTATTAAATTCAAATAAAAACTTTAATATTATAGGAATTGTAGGAAGAAGGATTAATAAAAAAAAATATTTTTCAGATAAATTTGAAATATCCAATTTTTTCCTTAATACAAATAATTTAATTAAGTTTCAAAAACCAGACTTAATAATTATAGCAACTTCTATACTTTCTACATTTGAAATAATAAAACAAATAAAAAATCATAATATCTACACATTAATAGAAAAGCCTATTGGTTACAATTATACTCAAGCAAAAGAGATAAATAAGATATTGCATAATCGTAAAAATTTTTTTGTAGCTTTTAATAGAAGATATTATTCTAATTTTATTTATGTAAGAAAACAGATTAAAAATGATAAAGAGATATTTATAAATGTAATTGACACAGAAAATAATTATGATTTAAATAAAAAAAAATACCCAAAAAAAATAAGAGATAATTGGATGTTTGCTAATTCCATACATTTAATTGACTTAATAGATTATTTATTAAATGATAGGGTAGCTAAGATTAAACTAATTTATAAAAATGATTTATCAAGATCAGTCTATTTACAAACAAAAAGTGGGAAAGAATGTATATATACAAGCATATGGAATAAACCAGGTCCTTGGTCTATTCAAATATCTTCAAAAAAATCTTTTTATAATTTTAACAATTTAGAAAATCTAGAAATTAAGCAAGGTAACAAATTAATCAATAAAAAATTAAAAAATCAAGATAAAAAACATAAACCAGGATTATCTTTAATGGTTAATGATTTATATAAATTATTAATAAATAAGAAAAATAATCTCAAAGATATTAATCATTCTTTAAATATTATGAAATTAGTAAATAAAATTTATGATTTATAATGTTTTAATTATTGGATTTGGAAATATTGGCTTTAGACATTTACAAGCAATAAATAAATCTTCTCATAGAATAAATATCACAATTGTAGATAAAAATATTAATAGTTTCAAAAAATTAAAATATGTAAAATCAAAACATAATATAAACAATTATTTAAAAATTAATAAAATTCAAAATAAAAATTTTTTTTTGACAATTATTGCAACTGATTCCAAAAATAGATATATTTTAATTAAAACTTTATTAAAAAATATTAAAACTAAAAATTTAATTATTGAAAAGGTTTTAGAGCAATCATATGATAATTTAATTAAATTAAAAAATCTTTTAAGATATAAAAGAAATTGCTGGGTAAATTCACCTTATAAATCAATGGATGTATTCAAACAAATTAAATATAACATACCATCAAATTCTAATCATCTAGTTGTCAAAGGATTTAATTGGGGTATGGCATGTAATTTTTTTCATCAAATTTTAATTCATAATTTATTTTTTAAAAATAGTAAATTAGCAGATATAAAAATAGATCAGAGTTCTTATTGGCTGCCTTCTAAAAGAAGAGGATATTATGAAATATTTGGCAAAATAAAATTAATTTTTAAAAAAAGTAAATTAACTCTGATTTGTAAAAATAAAGAAAAAAAAGAAACTAGTTGTTATTATATAATTTCTAAAGATAATGAAAAGTTTATAAAATACAAATTAGATTCAAAAAATTTTATAAAAAATAGAATAAAATATAAATGTAAAAATATTGAATTACAAAGTAATTTATCTAACATTTATTTAGATCAATTAATTAAAAATAATAAATGTAAATTACCAAAATTAAATAATTCAATCAATTTACATCTGCCTTTAATAAAAAGTTTACATAAACATTGGCAAAAGTATTATAATAAAAATACAAGAAATTTACCTATTACATAATGCTTCAGATTAATACTTTTTATAGAGAGAATATAAAAAAATATTACTATGGATACAATTCAAATGCATTTGATAAATCGAATACAATTAAGTATTTAAATAATTATGAATTATTCAATTCCGCAGATTACATAAAAGAAATATTTGATGAAATATTAAGTGATATATCTTCATACTTAAATAATGTTCATTCAAAAAAATTTAATATAAATTTCTGGAAAATTCTTATTTCTCCATGGCTTTTAGATATTCTAATGATTACCTACGAGAGAAAATATTTTTGTAATCAATTTTTAAATGATAATAAATTTACTATAAATTTTATAAATCCACCAAAGAAAATTGATTACTTTTATAAAGACCTTTTTCATAAAGTACAAACTGATGATTTTAATGAGTACTTACTTTATGAAATAATTAAAACTTATTCTAAAAATAATATTTCAGAAACTATTGATATTGAAATAAATAAGATAACTGAAAATAAACATATTTTTATTAAGTCTAATTTTAGAAAAAAAAATGAAGAATTAAAAAATAAATATACTTTTCTAGCTAAAATTTTAAATAAATTTCAAACAATACTTATTCAAAAATTTTTTAAAAATAAAAAATCTGGTAATTATCTTTTTTTACCATCATTTAATTTTTCTAAATATTTGATTTTATTTTTAAGATATAATTTTAAATTTTATTTGATAAATACCTTATCAAAATATGAAATTAAGAATGGTAACAATTTTTTAAAAGAAAAAAATATTTTAATTAATACAAAAAATCATAATTTTAAAAATAATTATACAAATTTACTAATTAAATTTTTACCACTAGATTACTTAGAACATTTTAGATCGTATCTTAATTTTGCTGAAAATTTTAATAATAATAATAATATAAAAAAAATGTATGTGAGATCACCAATTGAAACTTTTCCAGAAATAAGATTTATTTCAGCTTTAATATCTTTCAATAAAAAGAAAATATTTGCAAGTCAACATGGTGGACAATACAACAATTATCCAAATCATCCCTTAGATTATATAGAAAAAAATCTTTGTGATAAATATTTTGTATGGAGTAAAAAAGGTCTCCAGAATAATAATAAACAAATAATTAATATTGGCTGTACAAATTTAAATTGGAAAACCTTTTTTAATAAATATAATAAAAATGGAAATATAATAATTATTGGCTCACCATTAAGAAGATATTATGGTGGTGCTTATTCTTATTCTAACTACTATACTAACGATTATTTAATTAGAATGAAAAGTTTTCTTGATCTTTGTAATGATCAAATCTTAAAAAATGTTGTTTATAGATCTGGTTGGAACTTTGGTGTTGATATAAATTCACACTTTAAAAAATATAAAAATTTATCAATATCTAAAAGAGAAGATAAGTCGCATGCTTTTGAATTAATTTCAAAAGCAAAACTTTCAATAATTAATTATAATTCAACAACTTGGTTGCAGCTCGCAGATGTAAACTTTCCTTTTATTTTATTTTTAGACAGCAATTATGATTTATCTACATGTTTAAATAAAAATCTTTTTAAACAAATGGAGAAAAATAATTTATTATTTTATGATCCAAAAAAACTTTATTTACATATCAATCAAATTGATAGTAATATTTTGCAATGGTGGAATTCAAAAAATGTACAAAAAATAATAGTTTTAATAAAAGATGAATTTATAAATAAATTTAGTATAACTAAATTTAAAGAGCATTTTAATAATGATTAATATTTTAATAAAAATTATTAAATCTAAATTGAAAAAAAATTTTTCATTTCTAAGATATAAAAAAAAACTATCTTCAAAAATAATTAGAAATGTTAAAATTGATGAAGGCACAAGAATTGGTCCATATGTACTAATAGATGGAGAAGCTGGTTCAATTTTAATTGGAAAAAATTGTAGTATTAATTCATTTTCTTGGTTAGGTGGTGGTAATAGTATTTTAAGTATTGGTAATGATGTAAGAATAGGAACTGGGACTGTAATTTCTTGCGCTAATCATATTTTTAAAGATAAAAATTTATTAATTAGACAACAAGGACTTGAAAAAAATAGTGATATTACGATCGAGGATGATGTGTGGATAGGTGCTAATTCAACTATATTGCCAGGAGTTAAAATCCAAAAAGGGTCAGTAATTGGTGCTGGTAGTGTAGTAACTAAAGATATTGAGAGTTACGTTGTAGCTGTTGGAAATCCAGCAAAAAAAATAAAGGAAAGATAATAGTGGATATTATTTATGCACCCTCATATCAATCATTCAATATAATTTTTTTTTTAAAGTATATAAAGAAAGCAAATATTTTAATAGTATCAAATAATGATGAAGTTTTAAAAATTTGTAATAAACTCAAAATACAAAATCTTAAATTTATTCAAAAAAATTTTAAATTTAAATCTATTTATGATAAAAAAAATAAATTAAGAAATTTTTATAATAATTATTTTCAATCTAATAATAAATTATGGATTACTCATAATAACCATGACACTCTTGGATATTTATTAGCTTTAGAGCATATTAAAGCTAATGGCAGTGTAATTTTTCTAGATCTTGACCCTAAAATATATGAAATTAAATTTATATTTTTTCTTAAATATTTTTTTATAAATTTAAAAACTGCAATTTATAAAACAATTGATTATTTTATTTTAACATTTTTTTTTAAATTATCTATATCATTTGGTAAAGTTTCATCTGATGGCAATATTACATTTGTTATGAACAATAAAAATATCATAAAAAATAATTTTAAAATATCTAAAATAAACAGCAATGATATCAGATCTCAATTGACAAAAAATATTAATATCAATTATCTAAATTTTAAAAATGTAAATATGATTTTTGGAGGAACAACGGACTTTCATTATAAATTTTTATATAATAAAAATGTAGATAATTTAATGAACTACATATTAAATAGTTATGATAATGTCTACTACAAACCACATCCAAATATAAATAACTATAAGCCAAAAAATATTAATAAAAATCAGATAATTGATAATACACTACCTTTTTTACTTTTAATAAATTCAATTAAAAATGTTATATCTATTTCATCTGCGGTACTTGTTGATGTTTTAGATAGGAAAGATATTAAATCTATTTGTTTAATTAACTTAATAGAATGGAAGGATTTAAAAGAAAAGAACAGGGTTAAAAATTATTTAAATAATCTTATGAAAAAAAGAAGCAAAAAAGGTATATATTTTCCACAATCAATTAATGAGTTACAGAAACTAATAAATGAATAAAGAAATATTCTTTGTTTTCAAAAAAGGTAGAGAAATTAATGACTCTATTGATAAAATTACATCTTCAGAATTTTATTATGGATTAGTATCAATGTTGAAACAAAATAAACCAGCAAATTTATTTCCTGAAGAAAACATAGGAATAGGTTCAAATTTAAATTTAATTAACAAATTTATTAATTGGATTTCTGTAAAAATTTTTTCCATACCATTATATCCTTTATTAATATTTTTTTTTAAAAAAAGAAGTTTTAATAAAAAAAGAATATATATTTTAACAACAAATACACAGGGTATTTTGTTTTCATTAGCTAAATATCTTAAAATTATAGAAGCAGATATTTATTTCATAGTGATGGGAGCAATCTCTGATAAAATTTCAAAATTAAAACTAAAATTTTTAAAAACAATTCTTTCAAATACAAAATTAATTTTTCAATCCGATAATGAAATGATTTATGTAAATAAGATAATGCCAAATCATAAAAAATACTTTGTTCCATTTGGTGTGAATCATAATTTCTGGATTAAAGATAAAGATCAATTAAATAAAAATTACGTATTATCTATTGGTAATGATTTAAGTAGAGACCACCAATTATTAATTGATTCATGGAAAGCAGAATATCCTCATCTTATTATAATAACAAAGCACAGATTAAAAAATTTAAAAAAAAATATCAAAATAATAATTGGAGACTGGAAACAAAAAATACTTTCTGATTACGATATAAGAAATTTTTATAGAAATAGTTTATTTGTAGTTGTCGCATTAAAACCTAATATAGATGCTAGCGGTCAAAGCGTTGTACTACAAGCTTTATCTTGCAGTAAACCTGTTATAATAACTAAAACAATCGGTTTTTGGGATAACAAATATTTTAAGCATGGATTTAACATACTATTTTCAAAGCCAAATGATATAAATGATTTGCAAATTCAAATTGAAAAATTGATTACAAAAAATGATTTAAGAAATAAATTAGAAAATAATTCAAGACAATTAATAACAAAATATTTTTCTGAAGAAATTATGAGTAGTCAAATTTATAAAATAATTAATGAAAATAGCAATTAATTTAAAACCTTTAAATGCACCATGGGGAGGCGGTAATAGATTTATCAAATCTTTTAAAAATTACTTTGCAAATAAAGATCATGAGGTTGTATTTAGTCTAAATCATAGAGATATAGACATAATTCTTATTATTGATCCTAGACCTAGCCATCCTCAATCTAGTTTTTCAGTATACTCTGTACTCAAATATATTAATAATATCAAAGAAGATACTATTGTTGTACATAGAATCAATGAATGTGATGAAAGAAAAAAAACAAATAATATTAATAATCTTTTACGAAATGCAAATTATTTCTCTGATCATACAGTTTTAGTTGGTTCTTGGTTAAAAAATTTAAATATATTAAATAGTAACAATGTGTCAGTCATTCTTAATGGAGCTGATGAAAAACTATTCTACTACAAAGAAAAAAAAATAAATAATAACGCAATTAATTTAGTCACACATCATTGGAGCAATAATTGGATGAAAGGATTTGATATATATGATTATATTGATAAAAATATAGTAAGTAAAAATAAAAATAATAAATATAATTTTAAGTTTACTTACATTGGAAATATACCAAGTAATTATAATTTTGAAAACTCAATAATATTAAAACCATTGGATGGTAAAGAATTAGTGAATGAATTGCACAAACATAACATTTATATTACAGCTTCAATTAATGAACCTGGCGGAAATCATCAAAATGAAGGTGCTTTATGTGGCCTTCCGATGCTGTACAGAGATAGTGGCTGTTTACCTGAATATTGCGATGGATTTGGTGTTAAATTTAAATTTGATGATTTCGAAAAAAATTTATTTAGATTAATTGAAAATTATAATCATTATTCAAGTAAAATGACTCAATATCCTAATTCTGCTTCAAACATGAACTCAAATTATTATAATTTATTTACAAAACTTATTTTAAATAAAAAAACAATATTAAAGAAAAGAAAATTTCATGAAAGATCTTTCGATAATTTAACTAAATTTTTAAAATATTCACTTTCATTTATATGAAAAGATTAAAGAAATTATACCATTTATTTATTGGTTATATATTTTATTTAACAAATTTTTATCAAATAAAAAAAATTAATATTGTTTATTTTTCAGAAGAAGCTGATTGGGCAATTAAGTATGTAGGTTTTGGTTTAAAAGAATCAATTTCCTCTATAAATAATAAAATTGGTTTTTATATCACTTCAAAATACATCCCTGTAAAAAACAAGATTTGTCATTTTGGATCTCAGTACATGTGGATACAAATGAAAGATATTTATAAGAAAGATAATAAAATAATTGTTAGTTTTTTACATGGCAATTATTTATATGATTCAAGTACAGATAAACATATAGATGAATTTTTAGATAGTGTTAAATATATAGATAAAATTATTTGCTCTAATTTAATTATTAAATCTCGATTGATAAATTGGGGGGTTGAAAAAAATAAAATTGCTTATGTATCACTAGGTGTAAACTTACAAGATTTTTACAGATTTGATCAAAAAAAAATCATTAAACTAAAAAAAATTTATAACCTACCTAATAATCATATTATAATTGGTTCATTCCAAAAAGATGGGAATGGATGGGGTGAAGGCAATTCACCAAAGTATATAAAAGGACCAGATATCTTATGTGAAGTTTTAAAAAAAATTTCAAAAGAATATAAAATACATATTTTATTAAGTGGTCCAGCAAGAGGATATGTAGTTAATTTTTTAAAAAAAAATAATATAAAATTTTCTCATTTTTATATTAATAAACATGAGGAAATGAATGATTTGTATAACTTGTTGGATCTTTATTTAGTTACTTCAAGAGAAGAAGGAGGGCCATTGAGTATTCCTGAAACACTAGCATGTGGTGTTCCAATTATTACTTCACGTGTTGGAATGGCTGATGAATTTATAAAAAATGATTATAACGGTTATATTGTTGATATTGGTAATATTGAAGATTATTTTAAAAAATTCGAAAAACTTATTAAACTAAATAAAGAGGAATTAACAAATTTAAAAGATAATGCAATAATGACATCAAAAGAACTTAGCTGGAAAAAAATTGCAAATACATATTTGGAGCAAATACATTGATAAATTTTATTTTTAAATTTTTTTTTGTTTTAAAAGTTATAATTTTTTTTATATTTGCCAGATTTTTATATGATAAATACAATAAATCTGAGATCAAGCCTTTTTTTAGTTTTGATAAAAATTTATTAGGAGGGCCTGTAGTAAGAACTAGAAGATTAAAACAGGAATTTGGAAACTACGTTTATAATTTTAATGTAATTTATGCTCAATCTTATTGGTCTTCTCTGGAATTAGAATTATTATATAAATTAAAAAAAAAAATTAATATCCCAATTATATTTAATCAAAATGGCTGGTATTATGATGGATGGTATACGGGAAATTCAGAAAAAAAAAATAAGCTTTTAATTAAAATTCAAAAAATTTCAGATTTGGTAATTTATCAATCAAATTTCTGTAAAAATGCTAGTAAGCAATTAAATAATTTTATAGCTAAAAATAATATTGTATTGCATAATGGCGTACCTCAATATTATTTATCAAATAAAAAAAAATTAAATAAAAATATTAATATATTTGTAATTGGTTATTTTAATGAGTCTACTAATTTTAGAAAAAAAAATGATAATATTAGTCATATATTTAATCCAGCTGTCGAAGCATTATATGAAATTGCGATTAAAAAAAATAAAAAAAATATATTTCTAAATTTTATTGGAATTAATAATAATTATTTTAAATTTACAAAAAATAAAATAATAAAAAATAAATTTAATGAATTATATAAATATGGATTTATTAAATTTAATAAACCATATAAGACTAAAGGTGAATATCTAGAAATTTTAAAGAAAATAGATATAAGCTTACATTTAAAATATAAAGACCCCTGTCCTAACGCAGTTTTGGAACGGCTAAGTTTTGGTATTCCGCATATTTATTCCAACTCAGGAGGTACACCAGAGTTAATTAATGATGGTGGCATAGGAATTAATGTTGATGATGTATGGGACACTCAATTATCTGTTAATACTAAAATTTTAGAACAAAATATATTCAAAATAATTGAAAATTATGAAAATTATAGCTCTAATGCATATATGCAATCAAAGAAATTTACTTGGGAGGCTTATATTAATGATCATAAGAAAATTTTTAATAAGCTCTAATAATGAATAATGAACCTTTAGTAAGTATTATTTTACCAACATTTAATTCAGAAAAATTTATAAAAAAAACTATTGAGAGTCTACTAATGCAATCTTATAAAAATTATGAAATAATTTTGATAGATAATAATTCAACTGATAGAACAGTAGAGATAATTAAAGAATTTATAAAAAAAGGTAAATTAAAAATAGTTTTATTAAAGAATAAACACAGGAACCTTTCTTTATCACTAAACATGGGTATAAAAAAAGCTAATGGTAAATATATTATGAGAATGGATTCAGATGATTATGCACTTAAGAATAGAATAAAAGAAAGTGTGCGATTTTTAAAAAAAAATCCAAATATAAAATTAATTGGATCAAATATTTTATTAACTTATTATGGTCTAAAAATAAAAAAAATTATGCCTAAGAGTTATGATTCAATTTTATCTTCAATTTGTTTTATGAATCCATTCATTCACCCCACCATTATGTTTGATAAGGATATAATAAATAATACCGGATTATATAACACTAAAAATTCGTATTCAGAAGATTACGAATATTGGTCAAGAGTTATAAAAGAGCACAAAGTATCAAATCTACAAAAAATAACTTTAAATTATAATATTAATATCAATCAAGTAAGCAAGATAAATAACAATAGTAAAATTGAAGAAATATATAAAATTCAATCCAATCTTCTTAAATATTTCAAAATAGATTTAAAAAATCAATTTCATGAAATTCATAAAAATTTAATTAATGTTACAGCATTCAACTATAATTATAAAACTAATTATAAAATTTTTTTAAAAAATTGTTTATTTATTATTGAATTAAATAAATTAAACAAAGAAACAAATTCTTTTGAAGTAATTTCTTTTAATAAGGTACAATTAATTCTCTTATTTAATATTTGTCTATATTTTTCAAATCATGGACTAAAAATATTTTATAATTTTTTAAGGATTTATAATAAGTATATACCGTCAATTAGAATTGGTAGACATTATTTTTATTTGTTTTTTATTTGTTTTTTAAGAATAAAAAATGTAAAAATTAAAAAATATATTAATTTACAATTTTCAAATACAATTTATAAAAATTAATATGAAAATTCTTGTAACAGGATCAGAAGGATTTGTTGGCAGTCATTTTGTTGAAGAATTACTTAATAATAACTACAAAGTTAAGGCATTTGTTTACTATAATTCCTTTAACAGCATTGGTTGGTTAAAAGATATTAAAAAAAAGAATAAAAATTTAGAAATATACTTCGGTGATATTAGGGATTATAATTCAGTTTTAAATTCATTAAAAAATATAGATATCATTTATAATTTAGCTGCTTTAATTTCAATACCATATTCTTATAGATCCCCACAATCATATATAGATGTTAATACTTATGGAACTTTGAATCTTTTGAATGCAGCCAAAGAAAAAAAAATTAAAAATTTTTTTCAAATTTCAACAAGTGAGGTTTATGGAACAGCAAAATATATTCCTATTGATGAACAACATCAATTAAATGCTCAATCACCATACTCAGCTTCAAAAATAGCCGCTGATCAACTTGCATACTCATATATGTGTTCTTTTAATATACCTGTAACCATTTTGCGTCCATTTAATATTTTTGGTCCAAGACAATCATTGAGAGCCATTATACCAACTATAATCAATCAGGTTATTCATAATAATGAAAAAATTAATTTAGGAAATATTTCTTCTTCAAGAGATTTTAATTATGTCAAAGATACAGTTCAATCAATGGTTTCAATTGCAAACGTTGAAACAAAAAAAATTATAGGTAAAACATTTAATATTGGAAGTGGATATGAATTATCAATAAATAATGTATTAAAAAGAATACTTAGTATAGCTAATAAAAATTTGAAAGTTGTTAAAGAAGACAAAAAACTTAGGCCCAGTAAAAGTGAAGTAGATAGACTAGTTTGTGATAATAAGAATATCAAAAAAGTAATAAATTATAAAAACAATTTTAGTGGAAAAAATAATATTGATAAAGGTTTAAAATTAACATTTGAATGGTATAAAAATAATATTACCAAAAATGAATTTATAACTAATTTTAAGAATAATTATGAGTAAAACCGCAATTATTTTAGCTGGTGGTAGAGGTACAAGACTTAAACCGTTTACTAACATAATACCTAAGTCATTAGTTCCAATTGGTGATTTACCTATAATTGAAATAATTATAAAACAACTAATAAAACAAAAATTCAATAAAATATATATAACTTTAAATTATAATTCAGATTTGTTAGTTTACTATATTAATAAAATTCAACAAAAAAAAACTAAAATAATTACTTACGTAGAAAAGAATATTTTAGGAACTGCCGGATCTATTAGTTGTCTTAATTTAAAAAAAGATGAAAATTTTTTAGTAGTAAATAGTGATATACTTACTGATTTAAATTTTTCAAAATTTTACAATATTCATTATAAAAATAATTCTTTACTAACAGTCTGCACTTACAAAGTTAAGAATAAAAGTGAGTATGGTTTAATTTTTACAAAAAATAATAAAGTTATTCATTTTAAGGAAAAACCAATTATTTCAAATTTTGTTAGCACTGGTATTTATATGCTTAATAACAAAATATTAAAATTCATTCCTAAAAATAAAAAATTTGGTTTTGATCAATTAATTAAATTATTATTGAGTAAAAATCTCAAAGTAAATACATATAATCATAATGGTATATGGAAGGATATTGGAATTATTTCTGATTATGAGGATGCATTAAGAATATACCAAAGAAATAAAAAAAATTTTTTAAAGTGAAAAATATAGCAGTTACAGGATCATCCGGTTTTGTTGGAAAATATTTATGTGAGAGTCTAAGTAAAAAATATACAATAATCAAAATTGGTAATAGAAAAAAAATTCAATATTTAAAAAATATTAAAAAATTTAATATTCTTATTCATTTAGCTTTTAAAAAAAAAATTAATAATAAAAATGACAACTTACATAATATCTTAATTACTAAAAAATTATTAGATTATTGTATTAAATATAAGTCTTCGATGATTTTCATCAGTACATTTAATACAGACCCCTATACATCTAATTTTTTTTACAATTCGAAATATATTTTATCAAAAAAACATTGTGAAGATTTATGCAAACTATACGCGAATAAATATGGATTAAATATAATTATCCTAAGAACTTTTAATATTTATGACAATAATCTAACACAACAGAACTTATTTAAAAAAATAATAAATAATCATAAAAATAAAAAAATAACATATTTATATAAAAATTTTTCTAGAGATTATCTCCATATTGATGATTTTATAAGTTGTATTCAGAAAATTATTCATAAAAAAATTAATGAATTTAAAATATTTGAGTTAGGTAGTGGTAAAACCTATTCAAATTTAAAAATTCTAAATTTATTTAAAAAAAATGGTATTGATTTAAAAAAATTAAATTTAATTGAAAATAAATCTTTTCCAGTTACGACAAAGGCAAATATTATAAAAATACAATCTTTTTTAAACTGGTCTCCTAAAATTAATTTAGAAGATTCAATTAAAATATTTATAAAAAATCTATGATAATTTTACATATAGTTAATACTTTTTTCAAAGGAGGTTCTGAAAAAATTATTCATAATATATCCATAAATGATAAAAATAATTATCACATAATTATCTGTTTAAAGAATGGTGATTTTTTTAAATTTAATGAGAAAATTTATTACAATGTTAAACTTATAAGATTAAATATTAACAAATTAAATTTCATATTTAAATTTATAAAATTAATTCAAGTTATAAAAAAAAATAAATTTGATATAATTCATACTTGGAATTATCATGCTGATTTTATTGGAATTTTGCTATCAGTAATTTCTAAAAAAAAAATTATATGGAATATAGTCAATTATGATATATCAATTAAAAATAAATTAAGCACATATATTCTGATAAGATTAAATGGTTTTATTTCAAGATACTATAAAAGATTAACAATAATTAATTGTTCTAAAAATTCAATAAAAAATCATAGTAAAATATTTAAAAATATTAATGTTGATTATATTCCATTAGGATTTTCAAAAAAACTATTTGATATTGATCACTTAGTTAATAAAAAATATATCAAGAATAAAATTTTTTTTGGTTTTTTAGCAAGATATCACAAAATTAAAAACTTTGAATTGTTGTTTGAAGCAATTAGTCTAATAAAAAAAAATAACTTATATATCGAGCCACACTTTTTAATTGCAGGTTCGGGAATAACCAAAAAACATAAAAAAATTAATGAATTAATAAAAATTAACAAATTAGAAAATTACAAAAACTTAGAGATAATTGAAAATGTAAAAGAAGTAGAAAAATTCTTTGAAAAAATTAATTTTTTTATAATGACTAGTAAAGGTGAAGGATTTCCAAATTCAATTGGTGAGTCAATGTCCTTTGCAGTACCTTGCATATCTAGTAATGTTGGAGATATACCCTATTTGATAGACTCCAAAAACTTAATATATGAATTACAAAAAACGAATACAGTCTTTAATTTAATAGACTCTATTAATAATGCTATTAATATATATAAGAATAAAAATTCTTATTTAGAATTGTGTAAAAAGGTAAATAATAAAATAAATAATGAATATAATATTTTACAAATGATTAACAATTACAGAGTGTTATGGGAAAAAACTTTAAAAAAAATCTAATTTTTATATTAAATTTTTTATCAAAAATTTGGTTATTATTTCCTAATTTATTTAGATTAAATTTTGTTAAATTATTACTATTCTTTGAGTCAAGAAATGTAGAAACAAAATCTTTTATCAATTTATTTGATTTAAATGCATTTAATGAAACTTTGATAAATGAAAGAGCAATTTTTTTTAATAATGGGATCCACCCAAAACATAAGCTAATAAATTATCATAACTTCTTTATTTCAAATATATCCATGGGTGAAAATGTAATAGATGTTGGCTGTGGTTATGGAGAAGTAGCATTTTCAATTGCAAAAAAATTTCCTAATAATAAGATTGTGGGTATTGATATTGATGAGGGCAGATTAAATCAAGCAATCAAAAATAATATTTTCAAAAATGTAACATTTATTAAGAAAGATATAGTAAAGGAAAAAATTGTAGATCAGTTTGATACATTAATTTTATCAAATGTTCTTGAGCATATTGATAATAGAATTCTCTTTCTTAAAGAAACAATAAAAAATACTGGTGTTAAAAAAATATTAATCAGAATACCCGCTTTTGAAAGAAACTGGTTTATTCCGTTTATGAAAGAGAAAAAAATAAATTATTTTTCAGATATTGAACATTATATTGAGCATACTAAGAAAGAGATAACTACTGAACTTGAACTTTCAGGAATAACAATTCTTAAGATTAAATCTATATGGGGAGAATATTGGATTAATTCAGTAATTAAAAATGATTAAAAATAAAATATCAGTAATAATGCCTAATTACAACTCTTATGAATTATTCGAAGATTCAATAAAAAGTGTTATAAATCAGACGTATGATAAATTTGATTTAATTATTGTTGATGATGGTTCAACTATTAAAGATGTTAGTGAAATATACAATAAGTACAGTGATTATAAAAATATTAAAATTATAAAACAAAAAAATACCGGTTTACCTGCTGCTAGAAATAAAGGCATAGAACATTCAGATGCTGAATTTGTGACATTTTTAGATTCTGATGACAAATTTGATAAAAATGCACTTTCTGAATTTATAAATAATTATAGCAATGAAGATGAATTTTTATATTATGGTTTTAATTTATTCGGAGAAGCATCAAAAATTAGTTATAAAAATTTTAATAAATTTGAGCAACTATTTCTAAATCAATTACCTTATTCAATTTTCATCAAACGAAATTCTTTATTAAATATAGGTAAATATGATATTTCTTTTATTGATGGTTTTGAAGATTGGGAGCTAAATGTTAGATTAATTGCAAGTAACTACACAGGGATACTTATTGAGAAACCACTTTTTCATTATCATTTTTCGTCTAAAGGCATGCTTTATGGTAAATCTATATTTAAGTATTCACAAAATTTTTCAAAAATTAAAAATAAAAATAAGAAAATATATAATTTTTGGAACGTTATTAAGATCTACAAGGAGAGTAAAGTTATTAAATCATCTTATAATTTAAATTTATATCTTTTATGGTATTTATTTACAATGATCTTTCCAAATTTTATTATTAATTTTGTATATTTGAAAATGTTTAAATTATTTTCACAAAGTTATAAGTAATGTGTGGAATAGTTGGAATATATACAACCAAAAAAAATAAAGTATCAATTGATGATTTAAAAAAATTAACTAAAAAACTTAATTTAAGAGGTCCAGATAATAGTGATTTTAAATTAATTTCTGAAAATTTAATTTTTGGACACTTTAGGTTATCAATTATTGATACTAGTAGTGCTGGGAGTCAGCCTATGATGAGTTTCAATGATAATTCAATCATAACATATAATGGTGAAATTTATAATAGTTTAGAACTTTATAATAATATACATTCTAATAGTAATATTAATTTTAAAGGTAAATCTGATACAGAGGTATTAATTAATTATTTAGAAATTTATGGAATAGATAAAACGCTTAATCATATCAATGGGATGTATGCTTTTGCATATTACAATATAAAAGAAAATAAACTATATTTTGCAAGAGATATATTTGGCCAAAAACCACTTTACTATTATTTTGATAATGAAAAGATTATTTTTGCATCTACTTTTGAAATTGTCGAGAAAATTATTAATTTTTTAAATCCACAATATCATTTAAAAATTCAAAAAGAAATTTTAGAAAATTTTACAAAATATAGTTATATTCATTCACCAAATACAATTGATCCTAATATTAAAAAACTAGAAGCTTCACAAATTATAGATATAGATTTAAATAATTTTAAAGTAAAAAAACAAAAATATTATAACTTAGAAACTTTATTTTTAGCAAAAAAAATTAATACTTCTTATTTACAATCAAAATATGTTTTAAAAAATAAAATAAATGATGCAGTAAAAAGACATTTAATATCGGATGTGAATACTGGCGTTCTCCTATCTGGGGGTATCGATTCATCTTTGATTGCATCAAGTATAAAAGAAGTATCAAATAAAAAAATTACATCATTTACTATTGGGTTTGATAATATCAAATATGATGAAGCTAAATATTCAAAAAAAATATCTAATTATCTCGGTTTTCATCATCAGGAATTTAATCTTGATACATCAGAAATGCTAAAAAAAATACCAGAAGTAATTAATGCATACACAGAACCATTTGCTGATAGTTCACAACTTCCATCGTTGTTGCTTTTTGAGAAAATTAAAAAAAACTCAGATATAAAAGTTGTTTTAACAGGAGATGGTGCAGATGAATTATTTTGTGGCTATAATAGACATCAAGCAAGCTCCTTTATATTTAAATATTTTAAAAACATTAATCCACAATTAAGTAAGATTGCTTTGGGGGTTATTACCTTTATATTAGATTTAAAATATCATAATTCTTTAAGTAATTATGATAAAAACAAATTATCTATAGCATTTTTAAGCAAATCCTTCAGTGAATTCTATCAATTGTGTATTGATCAAAATTCAAATTCTAAAAAATTTTTTAAAGATAAAACATTCAAATCTCTATCAATGAATTTTAATTCACAAATTCAAAATTATACTGAACGAATGATGTACTTTGATATTCTTGATTACTTGCAAAATGATTTGTTAGTAAAAGTAGATATGTCTTCTATGTATTATGGAATTGAATCTAGAGCACCATTTTTGGATAGAGAACTGTTTGAACATGCTGTTAAATTACCACTTAATTATAAGCAAGGTGTTTTTACAAATAAAAAAATTTTAAGAGATATACTTTCTGATTATTTGCCAACACAATTATTCGATAGACCAAAAAAAGGTTTTAGCCTCCCTTTGTCAGATTGGTTAAGAAATGATTTAAAAAAATGGTCCGAAGATCAATTACTGACTTCTAAGTTTGAAAGTGGATATTTAATTGATAAAGAAAATTTAAAAGAATATTGGCAAGATTTTTTAAATAACAAAAATAATAATTATAAATTTTTTTGGAATCTAATTGTATTTTTTAATTGGGTTAAAAATACATGACTTTTTACTTTTTCTACTTTTTCTATTGTTCTTTTCATATATTTTTTGAATTTATTAATTCAAAAAAATTATCAAATATAATACTTTTATACTTATCTATTATAACTTTAATTTTTTTCTCTCTTAGAGATGTAGTTGGCGGTGATTGGTATCAATATATAGATATGATTAATCAAACAGAGAACTTATTACCCTTACAAAGTGATCCTGGATTTAATTTAATCTTATTTTTATTTAATAAATTCCAACTAGATTATTATACTTTTAATTTTGTTATCTCTGCATTTTTTCTATTTGGTAATTATTTTTTTTTAAAACAATTCCATAATAAGTTTACAATATGGGTCTTTTATACTCCTTATTTTTATTTTATAGTTAGTATTGGATATTTAAGACAAGCTATTGCCATTTCTTTAATTCTTCTATCATTATATTTAATACATAAATTAAAATTTAAATTATCTTTTATTGTATTTTTATTATCTTCACTTTTTCATTCTACTTCTATTGTTCTACTTCCAATATATTTTTTAAATTATATCAAAAATAATAAATTAAATAGTGTTTCTATTTATTTAATATTATCTCTGATATTTTTCTCTTCTATCTATATTACAATAAATTACAGTTCTATTTATTTTAGAATTATAAGTTATATTTTGATACCTGAGGTTACATCATCTGGATCAATATATCGAATTCCAATTATTTTAATACCTAGTTTATTAATATTATATATATTTGATTTTAATAAAATAAGTAAAAATTTAATTATATATAAATATTATTCTGTATACGCTATAATATTATTACCAACGTACTTTTTATCATCAACTTTAATAGATAGACTGTATCTATATTTCTATCCTCTTTTGGCTTTCTTTATTAATCACTTTATAAACTCTTTAATAGAATCAAGAAATAAAATTATTATTAAAATAATTTTTTTTATAATATCATTAATATTGTTATATATATGGCTGTACTTTGCTGATAATCGCTCAGGATGGATACCTTTTAAATTAATAATCTAATGAAAATTATTTTTTTTTCAAACTCAATGTGGAGTATTTATAATTTTAGAAGAAATCTTATTACCAAATTTATTGATAAAGGATACCTGATCTATATTTTAGCCAATAAAGATAATTATTATGATAAATTATCTAAATTAGGCTGCAAATTTATAAATATAGAATTTAAAAGAAGAAATATTAACCTATTTTCAGAATTATTTTTACTTTTTAAATTAATATTTTTATTAAATAAATATAAACCAAATTATTTATTAAATTTTACAATTAAGCCAATATTAATTGGTGGATTAGCATCAAGAATACTTAAAATAAAATATATTTCCACAATAACAGGAATGGGAAAGATGTTTACCAATAAAAATAATAATTCAATATTAGGAAGAATATTATACAGAATAACAAATAAGAAAGCATATAAAGTTTTTGTTCAAAATAAGCATGATTTAAGTTATTTTTTAAATGATATTGCTATATCAAAAAATCAGTTGAAATTAATTCCTGGATCAGGAGTTGATACTGATTATTTTTATGAATCTGCGTATCCTAAAATTAAAAATAAAATTATATTTACTAATATCTCTAGGTTAATAAAAGATAAAGGAATAGATGAATATTTAGAATCAGCAAAAATTATAAAAGAAAAATATAATAACATTGAATTCAATTTAATTGGATCAGAAGAAAATGAAAAAAAATTAACAAAAAAAGTAAAACTTTATAATAAAAAATCCATAATTAATTATTATGGTCACATAGACGATGTTAGAAAATTTATAGAAAAATCTCACTGTGTTATATTAACATCCTATAGAGAGGGGATGCCAAGAAGTTTACTAGAATCTTCTTCTATGGCAAGACCTTTTATTTCTACAAACTGTATTGGATCTAACGAATTATTATTGAATAATGTAAATGGAATAGAATGTAATATAAAATCAGTTCAAAGTATAGTTAATGCCATAGAGAAATTTATTTCTTTAACTTTCGAAGATAAAAGGTTACTAGGTAAAAATGCAAGAGGAATAGTTTTAAATAAATATAAGCAAGAAATTATAATTTCCGAGTTTATAAGAATTATTAATTAATGAAATCATTATTTTTAAAATCATTTTCAAACATTTTTTATTTTTTTCCATTATTTTTAATTTCAGGACCTTTTTTGCCAGATTTATTTATATCATTATCAGCTATTTTTTTTTTATTATATTTATTGATTTATAAAAAAATAAATATCTTATATAATAAATATTTTTTATACCTTTTATTATTTTATATATATATTTTAATAATTTCTTTTTTTTCAGATAATATTTTACATTCTTTACAAACATCCCTTCCATATATCAGGCATATATTATTCGTTTTTTTTATAATTTTCTTAATTAATGAGAAATATTTATCTATGAATAGATTTTTAAATGTATTTTTAATTATTTACACTATCGTTTTATTTGATGGATTTTACCAATATATATTTAATATAAATTTATTAGGTTTCCCAAAAAGTTCTAGTGGCAGATTGTCATCTTTTTTGCAAGAAGAGTATATTCTTGGAAGTTATCTTATTAGATTGTTACCAATTTTACTAGGATTAATAATTTTACAAAATAATATCAAGCATAATTATAAAAATATTTTAATTTATGTATATATACTTTTGTCTGGAATACTTATTTTACTATCTGGTGAAAGGACAGCATTATTTTTATTTTGTTTATTTTGTATCCTATTGTTAATTTTATTTAAAATAGAATTAAAAATAAAAATAATTGCTTTTATTCTTTGTTTTACACCAATCATTATAATTACATTTTTAAACCAGTCTGTAAAAGATAGAATTATCTCTCAAACTTACCAGACAATTTCTTCTGAATTGGAAATTTCAAGCTTTGTATCTTCACAATATAGGTATCATTTTAAAAGTGCGATTGGAATGTTCAATGATAATAAAATATTTGGAAATGGACCAAAGATTTATAGGATAAAATGTAAAGATGAAAAATATTATGAAAATAATTTCAGTTGTCAAACACATCCTCATAATACTTATATTCAATTACTAGCTGAAACTGGAATTATAGGCTTTTCATTTGTATTCTTTGGTTTTATGTATATCTCATTATATTTGATCAAAGATTTTTATTTCTATCATTTTAATAATACTCCAATTTTATCAAATTATAATTTGATGTTCGTATTAACTATTTTTATAAATCTTTGGCCAATTGTTCCCACAGGAAATTTTTTTAATAACTGGATAAGTGCAATTTATTTTTTTCCATTTATATTTTTCATAAATTATAGCCTTCAAAATAAATAAATGATTTATATTTTTTTTATTTTTATAAATATTCTAATATTAATATTTAATAAAAAAATAAATTATTATTTTGATATTTATGATGAAGTAAACTTTGAACGTAAAATACATAAAATTAGAACACCATTAACAGGTGGTTTAATAATTTTTTTAAATTTAGTAATTATATATATTTTTGAAATACTTTATTTATTTAATTATTTCCCATTTAAAATAATTCCATTTAATTTAAAAACTTTTTTATTTTTTATTTGTTTTTTTTTAGTAGGAGTTTACGATGACAAATATAATCTAAAAGCAAATATTAAATTTTTGATATTAATATTAATATCTTATTTATTACTTTTATCTAATAACGAATTCTTAATTAGAGAAATAATTTTTACAAATTATCAAATTGAAATTGAAAGTGACTTTATTGTCTATTGTTTTACAATATTCTGTTTTTTATCAATTATTAATTCTTTCAATATGTTTGATGGAATTAATCTACAATTGGGACTACTATCTTTTTTTATTATTTTTATTTTAATTTTATTGAATCCTACAAATATATTTTTTCATATTTTATTAATAGCTTTGTTTAATTTTATTCTTTTAAATTTTAATGGAAAATTATTTTTTGGTGATAGTGGATCAATTCTCATAGCAGCAATTATTGGAGTTATTTTGATTAATTTACATAATAGTCAATTAATTTTATCTGAATCAATTTTATCATTACTTTTTTTACCAGGTATAGACATGATAAGACTATTTGTAATAAGAATATATAAAAGTAGACATCCTTTTAGTCCTGATAACAATCATATACATCACTTAATACTTAAGCATCATGGTATTATGTTAACAAATATATTATTACTATTATTTACAATTTTTTCTTACTTAATCTTTAAATTATCTCCAAATATTTTTGTTAATATTTTAATTAATACAATCCTTTATTTCACATTAATCTTTTACTTTTCTTCAAAAACTAAGGTTTAATTTTTTTTGATTCTTTTTTTTGTCTAATCAATCTATTCAATTTTATTAGTTTTGAATCTTTAATTACATCATGATAGTGTAACAAAATGGTTGCTCTTTGATCTTTTTGATGGATATTCATATTTCCATGCAAACTTTTATAACCATTAAAAATATAAATATTACCTTCCTCTAGTATCAATCTTTTAGTTTTATTTTTTAAATTTTTCATCAAATATTTTCTATAAATTTTACTCTGATAAAATATTTTTTGTATTATATTTTTAATTAAATTTTTATGTAGCTTTCTTAAATTTGGAATTATTAAAAGATCTCCATTTTCATGTTTTTCTCTTTTTGGAATATGTATAGGTATTAAAATAGTATAATTATGTGCATCAAAATGAAATTTAAAAGACTCTTCATTAGTTTGACTTCCTCTAATATACCTTAATACTCTATATACTTTTTCATTTGTATCGATATTTTCCTGTCCAATTAAACCTTGAAACAAATTTAAAAATTTATAATAAATACTTTTGTTATCTGCAAATATGTTATCTTTTGATTTATCAACAAGAAAAAAATTATTTTTAATTGTTATAATCTTATTATCAACGAATTGTTTTAGTGTGTTAAATTCTTTTTTTTCTAAAAAATTGTTAATTTTAATATAGCCATCAGTCTCTATTTTATTTTTAATTTCTTTTAAATTCATTAATTTCATACTCCATCATAATTTTTACAAGTTTTTTAAAATTACATTTTGGTTTCCATGATAATTCTTTCTTTATTAATTTATTATTGCCTTTAAGGGTATTTACTTCAGTTGGTCTAAAAAATTTTTTATTTATTTTAACTATTACTTTATTGGTATAAATATCAATTCCTCTTTCTTTAATTCCCTTGCCTTCCCATTTTAATTTGAAACCACAGTACTTTGCAGCTTCTTCAACAAATTCCTTTATAGTGTGTGATTCTCCTGTACTTATTACGTATTCCATAGGTTTCTTTTGCTGAAGAATTTTCCAGAAAAGTTCAGTATACTCTTTTGCATAACCCCAATCTCTTCTCACGTAAAGATTTCCTAAATCTATATGATTAATTTTTTTATTTTTAATTTCAACTAATGATTTAGCTATTTTTTTTGTTACAAATTCTTCTGATCTCAATGGTGACTCATGATTAAATGTAATAGCACAGCAAGCAAACAATCCATATGCTTCTCTATAATTAATTGTAATAAAATGTGCAAATAACTTTGAAACCGCATAGGGACTTCTTGGTCTAAAACTGGTATTTTCATCTTGTGATTTTGAACTTGAATTTCCGTATAACTCAGAAGTAGATGCTTGAAAAAATTTTGTTTTAGGGCTTAAAGTCCTTATCGTTTCCAATATTCTTAGAACACCCATTCCATTAGTATCACTAGTAGTAATAGGATTTTTGAATGATGAATGTACAAATGATTGAGCAGCTAAGTTATAAAATTCAGAAATATTATAATTATTAAATAGTCTAATAATGTTTGTGAGTTCGTTTAATTCAAAATCAATTATTTCAATTTTTTTTAAAATTTTTAAAAATTTTAATCTCCAATAGGTATTTTTTGAAGATCTTCTTTCTCCACCAATTACTCTATACCCTTTATTTAATAATAAATGGGCTAAATATGCACCATCTTGTCCACCAATTCCAGATATAAATGCAATTTTTTTTTTCACAGTTATCTATAACTGATATATTGAAATTAAAAAATGATAATTATATCTTTTTTAAAAAAAATAATTTTATTGATTATAAAATTTTGCTTCTATTTCTTATATTTATTTTTTATTTCAATTAAAATTCCAAATAATAAAAAATATATAATTTATATTAAAATTGCAAAAACTGGGGGATCATCAATTGTAGAATATTTTCGATTTAATGTTGGTGTAATTTTCTTAAATGATTTTATAAAATTGAGTAAAAGTCAAAAATATAATAACAAAAAACTAATAGTCATTGTTAATGATCAAGTAGACTATTTTATAGAAAATTATTCTGAAATTTGGAATTCGTCATACATTTTTTCTTCAATTAGAAACCCAATTAGCAAATTTAAAAGTGCATATAATTATCACCCTTTTTGCAAAGATAAGAGACCTATTGAAGTTATTGAGACACTAAAAAAATATGAAAGTTATAATATTTATGGTTGGAAAAAAAATAATAATTACAAAACTATTCAAAAAATTAGTGCTTATAATCATATTCTTTATACTCAATATAAAAGTCTATATAGGAACAATAAAAAATTATATCATTACTTAATTAAAATTGAAAAATTTGATAAAGATTTCTTAATATTAATTGAAAAACTTAATTTAAAATTTTACTACTCAAATATTTATAAAAAAAGAGTAAATTTTAATAAAAAACTTATAATATTTACAAAAAGTGAAAAAGAAATTATAAAAAAATTATTCCATGATGACTATGTAAATTTTAATTATTAAGTATTTTAAAGTTTATTTATTATATTGATTATTTTATTTGTATCTTCTAAATTATTATAATGTAATAGACTTAATCTTACTACCCCATCATTTTCATCAATATTAAGCGATTTTAAACATCTCCATGCATAAAAATTATCATTTCTAGTTGCTACATGATTATCTACAAAGATTTTTGCAATTTCTTTTGAGGATTGTTTTTTACTTGTAAATGATATTGTTGGGGCTCTATTTTTATTTTTTATAATCTTCTTTCCAATTAAATTTATATCTTTTTTACTATTTAATTCATTTAATATTGGATTAGCTATTTTTTCTTCATGATCTGCAATTAAAGAATTAATTTTATCAAGCTTATTTCTTATTGTTAAATTTTCATTTTCAAAATGATGATCGTATAAATTATTAAAATATTCATAAATTCCATTTAACGATGCCAATTCCTCATGATTCGGACCACCTGGATTTATAGTATATGGATATTGATTACTTAAGAATTCATGATTTTGATTTGGAAGAGATTTTAGAATTTCTTCTTTTCCATATAACAGTCCTAAATGAGGTCCATATGTTTTATATAAACTAAATGTATAAAAATCTACATCTAAATCTTTTACATTAGGAAAGCCGTGTG
>MDTB01190719.1_pt1 | contig 51403 bp, 52 predicted proteins | sample 811161 | NCBI WGS metagenome assembly MDTB01 (sample SAMN05326650, study PRJNA326480) | marine metagenome | isolation source: seawater | place: Mediterranean Sea | collected 2009
CGTCAGGCTCATAACCTGAAGGTCGTAGGTTCAAATCCTACCCCCGCAACCAATTAAAATAAATAAACAATAATTATTTATATGAAAATAACTGTTATTGGGATGGGATATGTCGGAATGTCTCTTTCAGTTTTATTGAGTCAACAGCATGACGTTATATCAATTGATATTGATAGAAAGAAGGTTGATCAGTTGAATAAAAATATTGTCCCAATAGACGATCAAGATATCGAAGAATATTTGAACAAAAATAAACAAGGCATTAGGGCAACCACAAACAAAAAAGAAGCATACAAAAACACTGATTGTATAATAATTTGTACACCTACAGATTATAATCCTAGTAATAATGAATTTGATGTCAGTTCTGTTGATAAATCCTTGAGTGATGTTTTAACTATTAATAATAATGTTCCAATTTTTATTAAATCAACCGTTCCTATTGGGTACACTAAGGGTGCTAGATTAAGGTTCTCTTATCAAAATATATATTTTTCCCCCGAATTTTTAAGGGAGGGTAGAGCTTTATACGATAATTTTTATCCAACAAGAATTATTGTCAGTGATCAGGATAAGAACGCTCAGTTTTTTTCAAACATGCTGAGTAGTTGCTCAAAAAAGGATAATGTTGAACAATTATTTATGACTTCAGAAGAGGCAGAGGCCGTTAAGCTTTTTGCAAATACATATTTAGCTATGAGAGTTTCATTTTTTAATGAATTAGATACTTTCTGTGAGACAAGATCAATTAACACAAAAAATGTAATAAAAGGTGTAAGTCTTGATGGTCGTATAGGTGATTATTACAATAATCCATCGTTTGGATATGGGGGTTATTGTCTACCAAAAGATACAAAGCAGTTATTAAGAAATTATGATGGGGTGCCAAATGTAATTATTAAATCCATCGTTGAAGCAAATTCTCTTAGAAAAGATTTTATAGCGGATAATATCATTAAAATGAAACCAAAAGTAGTTGGAATATATAGATTAACTATGAAGCATAATTCAGACAACTTTAGAACAAGTTCAATTCAAGGTGTAATGAAAAGAATAAAATCTAAGGGAATTGAATGTATTCTTTATGAGCCATTATTAAATAAAAAAGATTATTTTAATTCAAAAGTAACGAGTGATTTAGAATATTTTAAAATTAAAAGCGATGTTATAATTGCTAATAGAATTACAGCCGAGCTTAAAGATGTAATTGAAAAGGTATACACTAGAGATTTATTTCATAAAGATTAATTAATGTTTTAATGACAAAAATTTTTTCTTCATTTATTTATTATTTATTATTTGCTTTTAGTAAAATAATTCTCTTCCTAACAAAAAGAAATATTTTATTATACATATATGAAAAACTAAGAGAAAACTCATTAAAAAAAATAGAAATAAAAGGGAAGAAAATTAAGTTTTTCAATCCTAACACAATTATAAATTGGAGATTAGAGACTTTTTTTATTAAAGAACCTGAAACTTTAGAGTGGATCGATCAGTTTTCCTCAGAAAAAGAAATTCTCTTCTGGGATATAGGATCTAATATTGGTCTTTATTCAATTTATGCAGCAACAATTCATAAAAATATTAAAGTGATAGCATTTGAACCTTCAACTTTAAATTTAAATGCTCTCTCTAAGAATATTTTTCTTAATAAGCTTGAAGATAAGATAATGGTCGCTCAGTTTGCACTTACAGATCACCCCAATAAATTTCTAAAAATGCGGGAAACTTCGATACTAGAAGGTGGAGCGTTGAGCGCTTATGGAGTAGATTACGATGATTACGGAAAAGAAATAAAAAATTCGTTTGATTATAAGATTTATGGTACTACAGTCGATTATTTAATTGACCAAAAAATACTTAAGATTCCACACTATATAAAGATTGATGTCGATGGAATTGAGCATCTAATTCTTGAAGGAGCAAATGCAATGTTATCGTCAAAGAGTATTAAAGGTATTCTTGTTGAATTAAATGAAGATTTTTTAGAACAATATGAATTTGTTTGCAACTCTCTACTGAGTAAAGGATTTAAACTAAAAGTTAAAACCCGATCAAAAATGGTTGAAGAAGATCACAAGCGCAGCAGTGTTTATAACTTCATATTTACAAGATAACTGTGAGTTTTACTTATAATAACTTAGATACCAATCAACAAATTTACCTAATCCCTGTTTAAGACTTACTTTTGGTTGGAAGTTACTTACTTTTTTCATTAATCTTATATCAGCGCACGTATATTGTACATCTCCATCTTGCATGCCTACTTTTTTAATCTTTGCCTTCTTATCTAATTTTTTTTCAATTATTTTTACAAAATCAGTAATTTTATCTGCACTCCCCTTTCCAAAGTTGATTACCCTGTGATAAGGTGATCTAGTCGGTATTTTATAAACTATTTTTTCTATAAAGTTAGTAAGATCGTCAATATAAGTAAAATCTCTATATTGATTGCCATAATTAAAAAGTTTAAGAGGTTTATTTTCAACTATCGCCTTTGTAAACAAGTGAGGGGCCATATCGGGCCGTCCGTATGGACCGTACACGGTAAAAAAGCGGATTGCTGTAGACGGTATTTTATAAATTTTACAAAATGACTCAGTAATAACTTCGTTAGTTTTTTTTGACGCAGCATAAAAAGAAACAGGATGGTCTGTATTTTGTTTTTCACTTAGCAACACTTCTTTACTTAGTCCATAAACTGAGCTTGATGATGCATATATAAGATGTTTAACAGAGTGTAGCCTACAAGCCTCAATTATATTATAATGCCCTACCACGTTTGTTGACAAATATTCACCGGGGTGATCAATCGAATATCTTACTCCTGCTTGTGCAGCTAAATGTATCACATACTTAAATTTATTTTCAAAAATCTTATTAAGTGTATTTACATTAGTTATATCTGCTTTAAAAAATTTAAAATTTTTATTTTTTTTTAGCAATTTAAGTCTATCTCTTTTTAACTTTAAGTCATAGTAAGAATTTAAATTATCAAGACCATAAATCTTATATTTTCCTTTTTTTAAAAGTTTTGCAGCAATGTGAAAACCAATAAACCCTGCGCAACCTGTAATCAATACTTTCATAATTATATTCTACTAATATTAAAGTTTTTATTTAATGTTATTTTATGATAATTAAGATGCTTAAAGCAAATTATTTTCAATTTTCATGAATAGCTACTTCTCACAAATAGTATATTTAACCAAAAATGACAAATACAAATTACCATTCTTGGTGATGGTTATACTATTTATATCTCTTTTAGATATTTTAGGCCTTGGATTGATAGCACCATTTATTTCTATTTTGACACAACAAGAAAATAACTATCTCCAAGAATTTCAAGAAATATTATCTTACTTTGGATTTATACTAAATTATTATGAAACGATTGTTTTGATAAGTATTTCTCTAATTTTTGTTTTTTTCCTCAAGGCTGTTTGTAATATTTTATTAAATTGGTTATTGCTCAGATTTGTTCACAGAAAAGAAATTAACTTTCGTTACGAATTGATTAGGTCATATTACAACAGCAAATATGAAATTATGATTTCCAATAAATCTTCAGACAGTATCGAAAATATTGTCAATTTAGTGCCACAATTTTTATTTTATGCTCTTTATCCATTGTTAAGAATAGCTAGCAATATGATAATTTTTTTCTTAATATCAATTTTTCTTTTCTTTTCTGTTGGAGCGACTACTATTTTCTTAATAGTTTTTCTATGTGTGGTAGTTTTTCTATACGATCGTTTCTTTGGTTCAAAGATTACTACTTATGGAAAAAAATCCAGTCAAAGTAATAGGTCCATTATCAAAGGTATTCAAGAAACTTTAAGTGGTCTAAAAGAAATTAAAATCCTAGGAAAGGAGAAATTTTTTACAAATCAAATCCTTCTTGGAGCAATTGAGTATGCAAAGAATAAAATTAAATTAACTATTATTTCTACTTCATTTGCATATATTTTTGAATTTTTAGTCATTTTATTAGTTTGTTTATTTATTATTTTATTTCTCGTTATTCATGGTAACGACTTCATAAGTATTTTGCCTATGATGGGCATCCTAGCTCTTGCGATTCTTAGACTAATACCCAAAGCAGTTATGATAAGTTCAGATATAGGTAAAATTAGAGCAGGTAGGTATGCGACAGAAAAAGTTAGCAGGATCTACAAGTACACAGAAAAATTTGACTCAAAAGATGAAGAAAAAAATAAGAAGGAAGAAGAAATATTTGAGAAACTTTCACTTGATAATGTTAGCTATAAATATCCAAATACAGAAGATTATGTGATTACTGACGTGAATTTAGAGATAAAGAAAGGAGATCATATAGGCATAAAAGGAGAGTCAGGTAGTGGCAAAACAACATTAGTTGATTTAATTATTGGCCATCTTAATCCTGTTCAAGGAAGTATTTCATTCAATAATAAGGTGCTAGATGAAAAAAACTATAAAGATCTCATATCTATGATTTCATATATTCCGCAAGAAGTTTTTTTAATAGATGATACTTTACTCAAAAATATTACTTTAAGTGAAAACGAGGCTATTGACCAAAAAAAATTACATAATTCTATAAAAAAAGCTAAGTTAGATAAATTAATAAGTAAGTTAGAATTAGGAATAGAAAATAAAGCAGGTGAAGATGGCATCAATTTGTCAGGTGGACAAAAACAAAGGATTGCAATTGCAAGATCATTTTATCATGAAAAGAAATTTATAATTTTCGATGAAGTTACGAGTGCGTTAGATGCAGAGACAACAAGTCAAATTATTAATGAAATCTCGGCTTTAAAAGATAATACTGTAATAATTATTTCACATGATGAGAAGGCTTTGGAGAATTGTGATAGAATTTACGAAATTAAAGAAGGAAGCTTAATTTATTTGGAGTAACAGAATAATTATGAAAGATTTATTATTGATTGGCGGAGAGGGCTATATAGGTAGAGCAATATCAGCATATTTCTTAAACTTAGATTATAAAATTACATCTATAGATAACCATATACATGGATCAGAAAATTATCCAAAACAAATAGATCATTCAAACTATAAATTTGTTAGAGCAGATATGAATAATTTATACTTAATCAAAGATTTTATACACGAAAGTACCAATATTGTTCTTTTAGGAGGACTGGTAGGTGACCCGATAACAAAAAAATATCCTAACTTATCCCATGAAATAAATGATTTGGCTGTTAAAAATATAATAGATTTATGTATGCAACTAAAACAAAAAAGATTCATATTTGTTTCTACATGTTCGAATTATGGGCTCATTCCTGAAGATGTAACTGCTGATGAGAATTATAAGTTAGATCCATTATCATTATATGCTAAGGCCAAGGTAAATGCTGAAAAGTACATAATGTCTTATAAAAACAAAACAGCAATAACACCAACAATTTTGAGGTTTGCTAATGCTTTTGGCCTATCGGACAGAATGAGGTTTGATCTGACAATTAATCAATTTGTAAGATCATTACAGCAAAATCAAGAACTTATGGTATTTGATGAAAATACTTGGAGACCTTATTGTCATGTTACTGATTTTGCAAGAGCCATATCGTCAGTAATTAGTGCAAAGAAAGAATTAATAAATTTTGAAATATTTAATTGTGGTTCAGATAACAATAATTATACCAAAAAGATGATTATAGACGAAATATTTAATTTTATAAAAAGAGGAAGTATTTCATATAAAGAAAATGATAGTGATCCGAGAAATTATAGAGTCAATTTTTCAAAGATAAAAAAACAACTCAAATTCGAGGCAAAATATTCAGTAGAGCATGGAATTAAAGAAATATTTACTGCACTAGAGAATAAAAATTTCAACTTTGAGAGTGATTGTAAATATGGAAATTATATTATTAATAAATAAAAATAATGGTTAAAAAAGTAGGTCTCATTGGCGCTGGATCAATATGTTCAAAGTACCTCGAAGTATTAAACACAATAAAAAATGCAAATGTAGTTTCAATTACATCAAGAACAAATTCCAAGGCAAAGATTATCAAAAGAATATACAATATCAAAAATGTTTATGACAATCACGATGAAATGATAGCTAGTGAAAATCTTGACTTGATTATAGTTTTAGTTTCTATTGACCAAATTTACAATGTATTAAAAGATATTATTAAACACCGAATAACAATTCTAGTCGAAAAACCTCCAGGGTTAAGTAAGACACAATCACAAAAACTATTTTACCTATCTATGAAATTTCAAACTCAGATTTTTGTTTCTTTAAATAGAAGATTCTTTAGCAATTTTATCAAAGGAAAAAAATTAATATCGCAATTTGGTGGAGTAAAAAATATTATAATTGAAGGTCATGAACGTATTTGGAATGTTAAAAATAGATCAAAATACGTTAAAGATCATTGGATATATGCTAATAGTATTCACACAATCGATTTACTCCGCTTTTTTGGAGGTGAGGTTAAAAGTGTAATAAATATAAGTAAATCTAAAAATAAAAAAAATAAGCAAAATTTTCTGTCCTTAATTAAATTCAAAAATGGCGCAACGGGAAGTTATTTTTCTAATTGGCATGCACCAGGCGGGTGGTCAGTAAAGTTATATTGTGATGGACTAACAATTGTTTTTGAACCTCTTGAAAATGGATATTATATGAAAAAAAATATGGTTAAGAGGCCAATTAATTTTGACAAAAAAGATATTCAATTTAAACCAGGTTTCCATAGACAAATAGATCTTATAATTAAATATTTAGAAAATGGTAAAATTAGTAGAGAATTACAAACAATATTCTCAGCTCACAAAACCATGGAATTGATTAGTAAAATAAACTATTAAATTATAAGTTTTAAATAAATTTTTATATCAAATGATACCTCTTCATGCGCCTCAAATAACAAGTAAAGATGTAAAAAAAGTAAATGAAACTATGAAAAGTGGATGGGTTTCCTCTTCTGGAGAATTAATAAACACTTTTGAGACTGAAATATCTAGTTATACGAAATCAAAATATTGTGTTGCAGTCTCAAGTGGTACTTCAGCATTACACCTATCACTTCTAGCAATTCAGATAAAGGAGGATGATGAAGTGATTGTGCCGACTGTCACATTTATAGCACCAGTTAATACAATCAATTATCTTGGGGCAAAGCCAATTTTTATGGATGTAGACAATTACCTTAACATTGATTCAGTCAAGGTCATAAACTTTTTAAATAAATGCACATATAAAAAAAATGGTTACACGTATAATAAAAAATCAAAAAGAAGAATAAGGGCAATTATAATTGTTCACGTTTTTGGCAACCTAGCAAATATAGAAGATTTATTAAAAATTTGTCGTAAAAAAAATATAGAATGCATTGAAGATACTGCTGAAGGGCTAGGAAGTTTTTATTCAAAAGGAAAATTTAAAAATAGACATGCGGGGACAATTGGCAAAATTGGCTGTCTATCATTCAATGGTAATAAAATTATAACTACTGGAGCAGGTGGTGCAGTAATAACAAATTCAAAAAGTCTATTTAAAAAAGTGAAATATTTGAGTACTCAAGCTAAAGATGATGATATAAAATATATTCATAATGAAGTTGGATATAATTATAGGATGCCAAATATATTAGCTGCGCTCGGCATTACTCAATTAAAGTCTCTAGAAGAAAATTTATTAAAAAAGAGAAAAATTAATTCAATTTATAAAAAAGAATTTGCCAGTATAAAAAATGTTGAAATTTTATCTGAGCCTAATTATAGTAAAAGTAATTATTGGTTGAACATTATAATATTTAGAAATTTCAATAAGCAAAAATATCTTAATGAAATAATAGATTTCTTAAGCAAAAAAGGTATTCAGGCAAGACCTATTTGGAAGCCAAATCACCTGCAAAAACCATACTTAGATTCACAATCTTTTAAAATAAAAAATGCAAACAAGTTTTATATAAGTTGTCTTTGTTTACCATCGAGTAGTAATTTATCTTACAAAGAAATAGTTTATATAGCTAAGGTAATTAAAAGCTTTTTAAAGAAAGTAAACTATTAAAAGTGCCCAAAAAATTAAAAATAATATTAGTTGGTTATGGAGGTCATGCTAACTCTTGTATTGAAATAATAAATAATACTAACAAATTTGAAATAGCAGGTTATGTTGATAAAAAAAGTAATAAGGAAAACATCTATAATTTAAAATATTTAGGAGATGACAAACACCTCCCAGAACTAAGAAAAACATTTTACAACGCCTTTGTGGGAGTAGGTCAAATTAGATCTAGATTACCGCGAAGAAATATTTATAAAAAGCTCAAAAATCTCTCATTTCAAATTCCATCAATTATTGCATCAACAGCTTATGTATCAGATAAATCAATGATCGGGGAAGGAACAATTATAATGAATAATACCTTCATTAATTCAAACGTTAAAATTGGGAATAATAATATTATCAATACAGGATGTATCATAGAACATGATACTAAAATAGGTAATGATAATCATATTAGCACTTCTTGTGTTGTGAATGGAAACGTGTGTATAGGTAACGGAAATTTTATTGGGAGTAATTCAGTAGTAAATAACAATGTAACTATAAAAAACAATAGAATAATTCCTTCTTTATCAAGAATTAATTTATAATCTAGTATGAAAAAAAGATGTCTTATAATTGCAGAAGCAGGAGTAAATCATAATGGTAAATTAAGTAAAGCTAAGGAACTAGTTAATATTGCTGTCAAAGCTAGAGCTGATTTTATTAAATTCCAAATTTTTAAAACTGATGAACTAGTAAAAATAGACTCCCCTAGAGCTAAATATCAAGTCATAAATACAAAAAAAGATGAAACACAATACCAGATGCTAAAAAAACTGGAATTAAGCGAGAATGAATTCGAGAAAATAATAAAATATTGTAAAAAAAATAAAATCAAATTTCTTGCATCAATTTTTTCAATAAATTTACTTGAGATACTATCAAGATATGGATTGAAATATATAAAAATTCCATCAGGTGAAATAACGAATGCCCCATTGCTAGAAGCAATTGGAAAATTAAATAAAATTATTTTTTTATCATCAGGCATGTCTAATCTAAAAGAAATTAGAGAAGCGTTAAATTTATTAATTAAATCAGGAACCCCAAAAAAAAAATATTTATATTTTACAATGTAATACCGAATATCCAACTCCCAAAAAAGATATTAACTTAAATGCAATGCATACAATTAAAAAAAAGTTAAAGATAAAAGTAGGATTTTCAGACCATTCTACTGGTAAAGTTGCTGGTATTGCAGCGGCAGTTATGGGTGCTGATATAATTGAAAAGCATATTACCATAGATAAGAAAATGAGAGGACCTGATCATAAAGCAAGTATGGACGAAAAAGAATTTATTGATTATGTAGTTTCAATTCGAGAGGTAGATTTAATATTAGGAAAAAAAAACAAAGCAATAACTCAAAGTGAAAAGAAAAATTTAAAAATTGCAAGACGTTCGGTTTATGCAAAACGAAATATAACAATTGGACAAACAATAAATAATGATGATCTTATAATGTTAAGACCAAATATAGGTGTAAGCCCAATGAAATATAAAAAAATTATTGGCAAAAAAGCCAAAAAAAATTACAAGAAACATGATTTAATCTTGTCCTAGATTTATGTTGTCCAAAAAAATACTATTTATTACAGGTAGTCGATCGGAATACGATTTAATAAAAAATGTCTCCTTCTCTCTTTCAAAAGAAAAATATTTTGAATGTCATATGCTTATAACCGGAAGTCATTTATCTAACAAGTATGGAAAATCAATCAATCTGATTACTAAAAATAATAATATTAAGAGAAGCTATGTCGATATTAATGTTCGTAGTTCAAAAATAGGTGACATCAGTAATAGTTTATCTTTGTCAATTAATAAATTTAATTCATTATTTAAAAAAATTAAACCTAATCAAATTGTAATTGTAGGAGATCGATATGAATCATACGCGGCAGCAATAGTTGCTAAGATTAATAATATTGAAATTATACATTCTCATGGTGGCGAAACTACTTCTGGTGCATATGATGATTATTGGCGTCATTCAATTACAATAATGGCAGATATACACTTTGTTGCTAACAAAAAATATTTTAGAAGAGTTGCACAATTAAAAAATAGTAAAAAGAACATATATATTGTAGGGGGCTTAGGTATAGATAATATTTTAAAGTCTAAATTTCTTAAAAAAGACACATTGCAAAGAAAATATAAATTTAGATTTAATAAAAATAATATTATAGTCGTTTACCATTCAGAAACAAAATCTCCATCAAAAAATAGAAATAATTTTAAAAAAATAATTGACAGTTTTAATAATATAAAAGGTACAAATTTTTTTATTTCTTATCCTGGTCATGATGTTGGCAGTGATGAGATAGTAGATGAAATTAATAAATTAAAGAAAAAGAATTATAAAAATTTTTTTATATTTAAGAATTTAGGTGAAATAGGTTTTCTATCTTTGTTAAAAATTTGTGATTGCATCATAGGCAATTCTTCAAGTGGCATTATTGAAGCCCCATACTTGAAAACAAATACCATTAATCTTGGATTAAGGCAAAATGGTAGACTAAAAGACATATCAATTATCGACTGTCCATTTGATAAAAATAAAATAGAAAAAAAAATTATGCTTATTCTTAATTTAAATAAGAAAAAAAGAGCTTTTGGATCTAAAAAACACTATGGTAGTGGAAACGCATCTCAAAAGGCGCTTAGGATAATAAAAAATGCTATATAAAGTTAAAAAGTTACTAACAAAGGATAATATAAGTATCGATACAGCCTTAAAAAAAATTAAAAATGGTGGGAAAAAGGGGTTAGTTATAATTGATAAAAATAGTACTCTCAAAGGCACACTGACGGACGGAGATATTAGGAACGCTATAGTCAATGGCGCTAAAATTGAAAAAAGCATTAAAGATATTTATCAAAAAAAACCATATTATTTAAATTTCAACAAAATTAGCAAAGAGAAAATAAAACAAATATTTTTAAAAAATAATTATAATTTTATTCCAGTTGTTGATAAACAAAATAAGATAAAGGACATCTTGTTATGGGACGAAATATTTTCTTCTAAGCAAAAACGTGCATATAAAAAACTTGCAGCACAAGTTGTAATTATGGCTGGTGGAAAAGGAAAAAGACTAAGCCCTATATCTGATATATTTCCAAAACCTTTAATACCTCTGAAAGGTAAACCACTCATAAATCATGTAATAGATAGCTTCCTTAAATTTAAGATATCCCATTTTTATCTTTCAATTAATTATAAAAGCTCTTTAATCAAAACTTACTTTAGAGATTTAAATTCTGATTATAATATTTCTTTTATTGATGAAAAAAAACCATTGGGAACTATTGGTGCTATAAAAAAACTAAAATCAAAAATAAAGAAGCATTTTATACTTACAAACTGTGATATTCTAGCTGATATTGATTACACAGATTTGGAAAAATCACATATAGACAAAAAAAACGATATTACTCTTGTTGTGACATCAAAAGAATATTCATTACCATATGGAAATTGCTTAATTGATGAAAATGGTATGTTATTGAAAATTGATGAAAAACCAACTTTCAATCATTTTATTAATTCAGGTATTTATATGATTAATAAAAATATGATTAATTTAATACCAAGTAACACTAAATACGATGTAGACCAATTTATAAATCAAGCGATTAGGAAGAAATTTAAAATTGGTATTTATCCAATTGAGTCAGACCAGTGGTTTGATGTAGGAAGCTGGTCAGAGTTTCATAAAGTTTCGAATTTAAGAAATTGAAAAATAAAATCAACAAAATAGCTATCGTAGGTTTTGGCAATATAGCTGCAAAACATTTGAATATACTTGAAAGATTGTATCCACATATTTCAATATATATTGTAACTAAGAGGAAATTAAAAACCAAGTATGTAGTTTATAAAAGTATCTATTCTCTTAAGAATAAAGGCATAGATGCAATTTTTATTACATCGCCAGCAAATGAACACTACAAGATCCTAAATTTATTTTATAGAGATAATATACATTTCTTTATTGAAAAACCCATATTTGAAAAAACTAAAAACATTAAATTAATTTCAGAGCACTTCTCAAAATTAAATTCACCAATACTTCAAGTTGGTTATGTATTTAGGCATGATGAACTCTTTTTAAAATTTAAATCTTTGATAAATTCAAAGATTTTAGGAACAATTCTAAAGGCTGATATTTATTGTGGTTCTGATTTGAATTCTTGGAGACCAAACACTAATTTAAAAAATTCTATATCTTTAAATAAAAATCAAGGTGGAGGAGTGCTATTGGAGTTGAGTCATGAAATTGATTACTGCCTTTGGCTTTTTGGGGATATAAAAGTCATATTTTCTAAACTTAATAGATCCGGTATATTTAATTCTAAAGTTGAGGATACAGCTGAACTCAATTTATCTACTAGAAGTAAAGTAAATATAAGAATGCATTTAAATTTTTGGCAAAAAATACCGGAAAGATATTGCAAAATATATGGAACTAAAGGTTTTATTATATTTGACATCATTGAAAGAAAAATCACTATTAATAGTAATAATATTAATAAATGTATTACATTTAAATCTCAATTAGACAATGCATACGAAAATCAAATTAAAAATTTTTTTAATTGTATTATTTATAGAAAAAAAAGTTTAGTAAACTTAAGTGATAGTTTAAGTGTGTTAAAAATTATTGATGTAGCTAAAAAATTTAATGTATCAAAAAAAGATGTCTAAAAATATTGCATTAATCTTTGCGAGAGGTGGATCCAAAGGTATTAAAAGAAAAAATGTAAAGCATTTGAATGGAATTCCATTAATCTTATACACTTTAGAAATAGCTAAAAAATCAAATCTATTTGACCATATATTTGTTTCTACGGATGATCAAGAAATAGCTAATTTGGCAATTAATAGTGGTATTAAATTGATTAAACGTCCAAAGAGTCTAGCCACTGACATATCACCGGAGTTCAAGTCGTGGAAACATGCCGTCAAGTACCTAGACCAAAATAAAATTAAAAGTAAAAAAATTGTGATTTTACCTGTTACTTCACCGCTTAGGAATATCTCAGATATTGAAAGAGCTATAACAAAATTGAATCATAAAATTGATATGGTTATTTCAATTAACGAGACAGATCATAGTCCATACTTTAATATGGTAAAAATTAATAAAGATGGATTGGCAGAAATAGCAATACAAGACTCCAAAATTGAGCGAAGACAAGATTCACCAAAAATATACAATATGACAACAGTTGTTTATGCAACTACAGCTTCATATATTAGAAAATCTGATAGCATATTTGAAGGAAAAGTAAGAGCGATTAAAATACCTGTTGAGAGAGCAATGGATATAGACTCAAATCATGATTTCTATATTACTGAATTATTAATTAAAGATAAAAAAATTTAGAAATAATGTATTTTAATGAAAATAATAACTTCCATCATGGTATTATGTTTCATCATTTTCACGATGAAAAAATACACACCAAAAGTCAGGGCTCTATATCAAAAGATCAATTTGTAAATTTAATTAGATTTATTGGAAGAAATAATATTTTGGATGCTGAAGAATTTTTAGATAAGATGAAAAAAAATATGTTGCTCGACAATCATGTTTGCTTTACTTTTGATGATGGAATTAAATCCCAGATAGACATAGCGCTTCCAATACTAGAAGACTTTAAAATCAAAAGTTTTTTTTTCGTTTATAGCTCAATGTTTACGGGAGAACCCGATAAACTTGAAATATACAGATACTTTCGAACAAACTACTTTTCAAGTATTGATGAATTTTATGAACTCTTTTTCGAGAAAATTAATATGGATCTCACAAATTTCTTTGTGAATAATAAAAAATTTATTGAGATATCTACCATGAAATTCCCCCATTACTCGCTTGAGGATATTAAGTTTAGATTAGTAAGAGATAATCTATTACAAAAAGAAGAATATGAAGAAATAATGATGCGGATGATTAAAGAGAAAAATTTTTCATTAGACGAATATCTATCAATTCTTTTTTTCAGCAAAGAAGATGTTATAAAATTAGATACTTTAGGTCATACAATTGGATTGCATTCTCATACACATCCAACCAAAATAGAAAATCTTTCTTACGACAATCAAGAATACGAATATAAGAAATGTAAAAAAATTATTTCTGATATCCTAAATAAACCACAAAATTTTATCAAATCAATGTCTCATCCGTGTGGGAGTTACAATAAAGATACATTAGATATACTTAATAATCTTGAAATAGAAATTGGATTTAAACAAATAATGCTTATAGAAAAAGATAAAGAAATGAAAAAAATAAATAATTCAGTATTTGAGATTGCACGTCAAGACCATGCAGATATTATAAAAAGAATGGGCATATGAAAATAACTTTATTTACTTCAAATAAAAGTAGGCACAATTATTTAATCAATTTACTTTTGAAAAATTGCAATGAACTCTTTGTTGTTCAGGAGTGTAGTACAATATTTCCAGGAGTAGTTCCAGGAAGTTATCCTCAATCTGATACTATGAAAAAATACTTTAAGAAAGTTAATGATGCTCAGTATAAAATTTTTGGCAATGAGTACGTTAATTGTAATAGTAGTCGTATTAAAATGTTACCTATCAAAATGGGGGATTTAAATAAATGCTCATTATCATTTTTAAATGACTTCCTTAAAAGTGACATTTTTATTGTTTTTGGAAGCAGCTACATAAAAGGAGATTTAGTGAATTTTCTTCAAGAAAAAAAATCAATAAATATTCATATGGGTGTATCACCATATTACAGAGGTACAGATTGTAATTTTTGGTCTCTATACGATGACAATCCACATTTGGTTGGATCAACTATTCACCTTCTTTCCAAGGGCTTAGATAGCGGACCAATATTATATCATGCCATGTCTAAAATTAAGAAAAATTCATTTGAATATTCTATGTCAACTGTGAAATCTGCATTTAACTCAATTATTTCTAGAATAAATGATAAAACAATTTTTGAAATTGAACCTAAAGAACAGGATCCGTCTCTTGAAATCAGATATACAAAAAAAATAGAATTCAACGACAAAGTTGTTGAAGATTTTTTATTAAAAGAAGTTAATCTATTCTCTAAAGAATTCGACATTTCTCTATTAAAAGAAGTGTATTTTCTCAATAATTAAAATTCTTTGCTATGAATATTATAAAAAAATCAAAATCTGGAAACTATATTGCCACAATTGCCATTGGAAAAAAATATTTTAATACCTGGAAAAAATATGCTCTTCCAGGATGGAAAAAATATTGTGATCGACATAAGATAGGATTAATAGTTTTTAATAATGATTTAAATTCTAAAAAAGATAAATTTTGGAAAAAGGCAACATGGCAAAAATTTCTTATAGGATCTACTTTAGAAAAAGAAAAATTATTTGTTAAAAATGTTTGCTATTTAGATACTGACATAATTATCAATTATATTGGAGCTCCAAATATATTTAATTTTTATAATGAAAAAACATTTGGGTTAGTATCTCAAATCAATAATCTGCCTTTGCCCAGAGATTATGCACTAAAGAGTATAGCATTTAATCGAAATTATTTTTATTCAAAAAAATATCCTCTTGACTCAGCAATATTTATGACTCCAGAACAAACTTTTGAATTTCATAATTTAAAAAAATTCAAAGATTTTGCTTGTGCCGGTTTATTTATTTTTAATGTTAAGAACCATGGCGGGATGATGCAACGATGGTATAGAAAATATAAAAGTGATTATGAAACTTTAACTGCTGGAGATCAGCCTATATTGAATTATGAGATTCAAAAATTTGGAAAAATTACATGGCTTGATTATAAATTTCAAGCTCTGTGGTATTATGAAATGGCTTGGAAATATCCATTTTTGTACGATAAGAAAAATTCTAGTAAAAAAGATGAAGTAAAATGTATTGAAGCCACTTTATCAGCAAATTATTTTTTGCATTTTCCTGGTGCTTGGGATGAGGGCAAGATGTGGCTTAATAAAAAAATATTATCAAATGAAAACACAATTGAACGCTTTAGTAAATTTTCTAAATACTTAAATAGAAAAGTATACGGTAAACCTAAAGGTATCATTAAGCCTTAAAAATATGTCAAAAAAAGTTGTTATAGTTGGAGCTGGATCAATTGGTTCAAGACATTTACAGGCAATAAAGAAAGCTAAAATAAGTATTGAAATATATGTCCTTGATATTTTCGAAAAATCATTAAAAGTTGCTAAGTCAAGATATAAGTCGATTAAAAAAAATGATTACGTAAAGAAAATAATATTTACTACTAAAACTTCTGACCTTCCTCAAGATATTTTTCTATTAGTAAGCGCTACAACAGCCTCATCTAGATATAGTAGCACGAAATCAATATTAGACTTATGTAATGTTAAATATATTATTTTTGAAAAATTTCTTTTCTTAAAGATCATTGAATACAATAAAATGAGTAAACTGCTAAAAAATAAAAGAATAAAAGCTTGGACTAATTGTAACTATCAAGTGATACCATTTTTTAAGAAAAATAAATATTTTAATTCTGGTAAACTTACAATGTTTGTTCATGGAGGAGATTGGGCATTTGCATCAAGTGCAATTCATTTTATTGAACTTTTTTGCTATTTAACAAACAAGAAAATATCAAAGATGAAATTTGATTTAAAAAATGAACGAATATTACCTTCAAAAAGAAATAAGTATCATGAATTTGGAGGTTTACTCACTGCAGAGACTCAAAAAGGAGATACTCTTTTAATAGAATCAAAAAAAGAAAGTAAAAAACCTTTATATATTGATTTATCAAATAACAATTTTTTATTTCGTTTAGAAGTATCGAAGAGAACTGCTCACATGACAAATTTTAGCAATCAAGATTCATTTACAAAAAAATTTCAGATTAAGTTCCCTTTTCAATCAGACTTAACAAATCTTTACTTGAAGGATATAATAAATAAGGGAGATTGTGGACTACCTAAATACGAAGACTCTTCTTTAAATCATAAGCGTCTTATACAATTATTTAGTAGAGAAATTTTGAGAGATAATAGATATAAATCTATACTTGATATACAATTTACTTAATACATATGATTGAAGGAAAAAAAATTGCTATAATAGGTGGAAATGGTCTCATCGGAACAAGCTTTGTATCAGCTTGTATTGAAAACAGAGCGGAAGTAATAGTATTAGATAAACTCAAATCAATAAAATTTAATAAAAATCAAAAAAGTTTATCATTTTATAAATTTGATATTACTAAAGAGGAGTCAATAATAAAATTTTTCAATTTTTTGAATAATCAGAAAATAAAGTTAGATGCGTTAGTCAATGTAGCATACCCAAAATCAAAAAAATTTGGCACACCGCTTGAAGAAATTAAGGCATCTCAAATAAAAGATGATTTATTTAATCAGCTTGGAAGTTCAATACTTTTATCAAAATACGCAATAAAATATTTTGAAAATATTGGAGGTGGAAACTTAATTTTTTTATCTTCGATACAAGGCTTCATGTCACCAAAATTTTCTCATTATGAAGGAACTAAAATGAACTCTCCCATTGAGTATAGTGCAATAAAAGCTGGAGTAATAGCAATTACAAAATACCTTGCAAAGCTATGTAAAAATAAAAATATAAGAGTCAACTGCATTAGTCCTGGGGGAATCAAGAACAATCAACCTAATTCTTTTCTTAAAAAGTATAAAAACGATTGTGTTTCAAAGGGCATGCTAGATCCCTTTGATTTAAATGGTGTGCTTCTAATGCTTCTTTCTGATGACACAAAGTATTTGACCGGACAAAATATAATAATTGACGATGGTTGGAGTTTATGAACATAATAAATTTTAAATCTACTTTAAGAATATTATGAAAATAGGATTATTAAGTCTAGCGGCTGAACTAAAGAAAAACGGAGTATTCAAAGACGTTCATAACATAATGGATATGGGAACTAAGACTCTAAGAGTGCACTATAATGATCTAGAATATCTTTATAAACAAACAGGTTTAAAATTTAACAAAAAGAAATTTTCTTTTCTTAAAAACTTTCCCAAAGGTAAAAGAATTTCAAATAAGATTTTTTGGGATGATCTAAAAATAAAATATAATTGTCTTGATATTAATTTAGAGAAAGGTTCCACATATGTTGATTTAAATTTTCCTTTTACGAATAAAAAACATTTAGGAAAATATGACTTAGTGTTAGATGTTGGAAACAATGAACATGTATTTAATGTTGCAGAAGCTTATAGAACAATGTTTAACCTTACAAAAAAAAATGGATTTTTATGGATCTTTCAATCGGTTTATAATGGTAACGGTTTTTTTCAGTATGATATCCCCTTCTTTGAAGGCTTTGCAGCAGCGAATAAGTTAAATATAGTATATGGTGCTTATGTAATAGGAACTAGAGATTACGGTCAGTTTCTAATTCCAGCTAATAAGGATTTATTTAATACTCTTGATTTAAATAAAGTAGAGAGCGTAGGCATCACATATATTTTTAGAAAAAATTTCAATGATGAATTCAAATATAATTATCAATACAATATTGATGATAAAGAAAAAGCGCCCTTTGTAGTTAATTTTTTGAATAAATATGTCCCACCCGAAAGATATTACATGCAATCTAAAACATTGAAAGAGATCAAAAAAAGAGCAAAAAATGGTGACAAAGATTGCATAGAATGGCTTCGAGCAACTGGTCAATAACAGTACATCCTGATAAAAATTAATTAATAAAATCTCAATATAGATTGTTAAAGATTTAGAAATGTGTGGAATAACTGGAATAATTAATTTTAATCGTGAAAAAATATCGCTTGATGATCTTAATAGATTCAAAGACTCTCTTTCGCATAGAGGACCTGATGGCGAAGGAACATATCTGAATGAAGTTGATTGTGTTGCACTTGGACACAGAAGATTATCAATACTAGATATTACTGAAACTGGAAAACAGCCGATGAATTATGACAATCAAAGATATTGGATTGTTTATAATGGTGAGATATATAATTTTATCGAATTAAAAAAAGAGTTATCTGATCTTGGCTATATTTTTAAGTCAAATACAGATACTGAAGTGATATTGGCCGCATATATGCATTGGGGTGACAAATGTCAGTATAAATTTAATGGAATGTGGGCATTCGCGATTTGGGATCAAGTAGATAAAAAAATTTTTCTTTCAAGAGATCGATTTGGAGTTAAGCCATTATATTATTCTTTAAATAATAAAAGGATAATTTTTGCTTCTGAGTTAAAAGCATTTATGTACTTGCCTTGGGATTCTATCCCAGACTTTAAATTGGAAGCCATAGCATCATTTGGTAAAAGTGTTGAAGAAGATGAAACCTTCTTAGAAGGTGTATTATCACTTCCACCAGGTAGGCAAATAAGTATAGATATTGGGGGGAATTTTCAGATTAAGAAATGGTGGAATACATTTGAAAATTTATACCCAGTTTCTGAAAACTACGACTCTCAAGTTGAAATATTTAAAAATTTATTTAAAGATGCATGTCAAATTAGAATGAGAAGTGATGTTCCGATATGTTCATCTCTTAGTGGTGGAATGGACTCTTCAGCAGTAGTTTCAATGATGTCCTCAATTAGAAATGGTTTTGTTAATGATGAGAGATATAATGAAAATAATCAGGCTGCATTTATATGTGATTTTATTGGCTCTGATGATTATAAAGATTTTAGTGAAAGAAAGTATGCTGACGAGGTAGCTAAATTTTCAAATGCAGAACCTTTTCATATTAATTACGACCTTAAACATGTTGACCAAGATACAATTAAAAAAACTACTTTTTTTCAAGAATTAGTTGCAGAACCTGCTGTTGGTCCATGGCAAATATATAAACAGATGAGAAAGGAAAAATACTTTGTATCATTAGATGGACACGGAGGAGATGAAATGCTTGCTGGGTATCCAACACATATACCAAGTGCAATTGAAGATGCTTTAGCAATGAACTCTGACAGTTATTTAAAAGATATTCTAGAAATTGAATCATACCTCACAAAGGTAAAGAATAAAAATCAAAGTATATCTAGACTAAAAATAAATTATTTGGTTAAGAAACACTTTAATTATTTTGATTTATTAATAAAAAAACTTAGGGAAAATAAAAATAAGATTTGGAAAAATAATGCTCGTCCAATTAATATAGATAAATTTCTAACAATTAAATTTAAAAAATTTGACAAAAAGATACAAGAAGTTGAAGGTTTCTCGAAGTTAAATAATCGTTTATATCACGATTTTCACAAAGGGGTTCTCACAAAAGTTTTGCATAAATTTGATCGGTTATCTATGGCACATGGTATTGAGGTTCGTGCCCCCCTTCTTGATTACAGAATTGTTCAATTTCTATTTTCTTTGCCAAATAAGTCAAAAATTTCACATGGTTATACAAAAAGAATTTTAAGAGATTCTATGAAAGGTATTATGCCTGAAAATGTAAGAATAAGAAAATCTAAGACTGGTTTTGATCCAATGGCAAGTTGGTATGAAAATTCAGTGAAAAATTTTATTTTAGACACTATTCATAGCAAATCTTTTCTTGAGTCAAATATATGGGATGGAAGAATGATATATGATCATTATACTAATAATAAAGATATTATTTCTTCAAAAAAAATATTTAGATTTGCTCAGGCACACCAACTTATGACTGCATTTAATGAAGTTAAAAATTCTTGTAAACAGATATGATAGTAATTACTGAAGACATTAACTTCTTAAAACTAATTCATATAATCTTAATTAAATATAATAAGTGTCAAAATAATTTATTAAACGTATTTATAATCAATCATACTAAGTCAAATTTTTTAAATAAATTACTTTTTAGATACTTTCAAATTAAATTAATCAATTTTGAATGGGATTTTTTTGATTTAAAGGATGCGAATGGCAGTAATCAAGGACAAATGATAAAAGCTACTTTTGCAAAGCCTTTTTTAAAAATTATAAATGAAATTGCCCTAAAAAAAAATAATAATTCTTTTGATCAAACTAATTTTAATATTTTTCTTATCAAAAAATTAATGTATGGACCATTCTTTCTATCTAAAAGAACCCTATTAGATAATATTCTTATTGTTCACGCATCAAAAAATCTTATTAAAACGAAATGTTATAAAGAAGCCATAATTTTAACTGAAAACTTTCCATTTATTGATATTTTAAAACAACATGTAGATACGTCGACAATAACTATAGAAAATTTTAATTTCTACTTAAAAACACCTTTCCTAAAAAAATTGTTAAAGTCGATTTTTTTTAATCAATTAATGATGATAAGAAAATATCTTAAACTACTAAAAAACGATTACCATCTTCTAAAAACAAATGATCTGCTCAATAAAAGTATTGTTTTCGATAATCACATGGTTGTTCACAGCCCATTAAAAATTGATGATACTAATATAATAGATAAAAAGTCAATAATTTTTGCTTCAGAAGATTGGTATCTTTCTGCAAAAGATGAAAAAAAAATTATAGATAAAGGATATGATTTTATACCTATTGCATTTTATCCTCTTGGGAAAAATAAAAAAAAATTATTTTATACTTCAGTTGCTCAAAAATTAAATGATAGGAATACTCTTAGTTCTAAATCAGATTTAAACGAAAAAATACTATATAATTTATCAGTTAAGGAATATTTATTATATCTCAATGGTTGGTATGATCTATTTAACAAAAGTAATTCAAAAATTTTTATAACTGTAAATAAATTTTCGTATTCTCAAATTGCTGCTTCAGCTGCAATCCAAAGGCTATCAGGAGTATCTGCTGTATTGCAGGGATCTTTTTATGAATTTCCCTGGTCAAATGGTATTCTTGATTATGATGTCAGTTTTTGTTTTTCAAATCATTTTAGGAATATAGATAGTAATAACGGTTCGAGAATTAAACAGCAGGTGGCTGTAGGTTATACTAATGATTATAAATTTGATGAGTTTAAGATTAAGGCAAGTCAAATTAAGGATCAATTAAGTAAAAATGGTGCAAAAAAAATTATAAGTTTTTTTGATCAAGGATCAAAACAAGATAATAGATGGTCGTTATCTAACAAAGTATCTATAAAAGGATACACACTCTTATTAAATAAGTTAATTGAAAATGAATGGTTAGGATTAGTTATTAAGCCAAAAAAACCTGGTATACTCAAATTCAAAACCGAAGCTATTAAGGATTTATTTGATAAGGCACAAAAAACAGGAAGACTTTATATAGTTGATAAGTCTGAAGAGAGTCACATTAAGAATGTATCAATAATACCTGCATGTATTGCAATGGCGTCAGACATATCAATACACGATACAATGGTTTCAGGAACTGCGGGCTTAGAGGCTGCTCTAACAAATACTCCAAATTTTTACTTAGATTTATATAATTTTAGTGAAAGTATTTTTTATGGCGATAACACAGGTCAAATAGTATTTAAAAACTGGGATGATTTATGGAATGCAACCTTAAATTTTCTAATAAGCGAGAAAAGTATGAAAAACCTTCATTGGAATAAAATATTAAATCAACTAGATCCATATCAAGATGGCAAGTCTTTTTTTAGAATTAATAAATACTTATCTTTTCTCGATTCAGCATATAAAAGGGGGTATAGTAAAGATGATGTTTTAAAATATGCTGCAGAAAAATATTCAAAAGATTGGGGTGAGGACAAGGTTATAATTTTTTAATTAATAATTTAAAATTATGAAAACAAGTATCATTGCTATGATTCCTGCCAGACACGGAAGCCAAAGATTAAAATTAAAAAATCTTGCAAGCCTAGGAGGTAAACCTCTTATAAGCTATGTAGTTAATTCTGCAAAAGAGGCTAAATTATTTGATAAAATAGTTTTAAATTCTGACTCCGAAATATTTTCTGAAATTGCAAAAAAAAATGGTATAGATTTTTATTTAAGGCCAAAAAAGTTAGGAAGTTCAAAAACAAAATCTGATGATGTTGTAAATGATTTTTGTAAAAAATTTAAGTCAGATATAATTGTATGGTTAAATCCAATTTGTCCATTTCAAACAGCAAAAGAAATTAGAAATGTAGTTAATTATTTTATTAGAGAAAAATGTAATTCCCTCATTACTTGCTCAAAAATTCAAACACACTGTGTTTATAAAAATAAACCTATTAATTATAAAAAAAAATCAAAATTTGCTAGGACTCAAGATATATCTCCCATCATGTCGCTAAACTACTCAATAATGATGTGGAAAACATCATCTTTTATAAACGCAATTAAAAATAAGAGAGGTGCCATCTTACATGGTAAAACCTCCTATTACGAAGTAGGTAAGGCCTCCTCAATCATGATTAAAAATAAAGAAGATCTAATTTTTGCAGAAGCCTACCTAAAGGCAATGGTCTCTAATGAAAATAGAAACGTGAAATACCACCTTAAATAGTCAATGTACTTTAAAAAAAAATATTTAAATAAATTGTCAAGAAAACGTAGCGGATCTATTAAAATTGAGGGCGCACTATATCTTGATAGAAATGAAAGACCAGTACCATTTTCTAGAAAAATAATGCATGATCTAACTCACTTAATTAAAAACTTACATCTAAATTTTTATCCTGAAATTGATAAATTTTATAATTTAATCGCAAGATGGAAAAGAATAGACGTAGACAACCTGTATATTACAGAGGGAGTTTCAGGCGCGATAAAATCAATTATAGAGAATTTTGCTGTTCCGGGTAAAAGTAATATTATTTTTCCATCACCTACATTTGCACTGTATGAGGTATTTGCAAAGATGTTTAACTTAAAATCAAAGAAAATTAATTATTTAAATTATAAATTAAATGTTAAAAAAATATATTCAGTTGCAGATAAAAATACTGCTATCATATTTATTCCAAATCCAAATTTGCCAATTGAAGGTTTTCAAAAATTAGATGAAATAAAAAAGCTAGCTTCATTTTGTCTTAAAAAAAATATATTACTAGTTATTGATGAGGTTTATTTTCCATTTTCAACTGTGTCATGTATTTCATTAATTAAAAAGTATAATAATATTATGATCATGCAGTCTTTCTCAAAAGCTTTTGGTTTAGCTGGTATTCGCCTAGGTTATATGATTGGCTCAAAAGAAAATATATCCTATATTTCAAAAACAAGAACTGGGTATGAAAGTAATTCTCTATCAATCGCTGTTGCTAGTTACTTTATAAAAAATCAAAGTATTACGAAAAATTATATAAAAGATGTAAAGGAAGGAATGAAGTTTTTGAGAAAAGGTTTAAAAGAAATGAAACTAGATTATAGTGGGGGTTTAAATAGCAACTATATTTACGTAAACTTAGGGTGTCAGAAAATAACAAAAACTGTTACTAGAGATTTAAGAAAACTAAAAATATTTGTGAGAGATGGCTGGGAAAAACCATTTAATACTGGATTTCTTGTAAGTGGGGGCCCTAAGAACGAAATGATTACTTTTTTTACAGCTTTTAAAAAAATATATGAAAATATTAAACGATAATTATGTAACTATAATTCGGAAATATTAAAATATGCCACTAAGTTTCAAATTTAAAGAAAATTTTAACAAATTTATCCTACGGGACTTAATTTCTGGCAGCGTTCCAAAACCTGTGAAATATAGAATTTCAAAATCTGGGTTTTCAATTGGTGAAAACTTTAAAAATATTAATTTAATAAAACATATGCTAGAAAAGTTAGATAATTCAAAATATTTGAATGAAGTTTTTAATATTGAACGCTTGAAATCTAAAGTTTTGTCATCTGATATAGGCAGAGATCTTAAATTAATAAATTTTATTGAAATCTTGTATTCAGTTGCAGTTTTAGATGAAAGATATACTCTTCATAACTGATTATTATCATGGATGCAGATTTTTTAGTAATTGGAGCTGGAGCTATTGGGTTATCAATTGCTTACTCTCTTTCAAAAGCTGGTTATAGTGTAATTTTAGTAGATAAAGAAAAGAATTTTGGGCTCGGTGTTTCTTCAAGAAGCACAGAAGTAATCCACTCAGGAGCATACTATGCAGCTAATTCATTAAAAGGAAAGCTATGTATTAGAGGCAAAAAGTTACTATATGAATTTTGTAATGAAAATCAAATATTGCATAAAAAAATACCTAAATTGTTTATAGCAAATACTAAAGATGACTTTAATAATCTTATTGAAATTCAAAAAAAAGCAAACGCTAATGGATTATTAAAAACTGAAATACTTAGTAATGTTGATGTTAAAAAAATTGAACCTCAAATAATCTGCTATGCTGCTTTATTGTCTCCGACTTCTGGAATATTTGACTCACAAAATTATATGCAAGTTTTATTTCAAAAATGCTTGTCATACAATACGACTATTGCTTTTAATTCTCCATTTGAGAATGCTGAAATAAAAAAAAACTATGTGAAAACTCTCATTGGGGGAGTAGAACCAGTTTCATTGAAAACAAATTATGTAATAAACGCAGCAGGTTTAGGATCTATCAATATTTCAAAAAAAATATTTCCTCATAAATTAATTCCTACTGCTAATTACTTAAAAGGAGCTTATGCCCGTTACAACGGAAAAATAGAATTAAATCACATTATCTATCCATCATTTTCGCCAGGAATAATCTCAGAGCGAGTTGATACAACGCCTGATTTATACGGCAGTTTAAGATTTGGACCAAGTATTGAAGAAGGATCAAAATATGGAGATTTTTCGATTCCTAATGATTTGGTAAATCGTTTTTTTTTACAATTAAAAAGATATCTTATAGATGTTGATGAAGCTAAAATACAACCTGACTACGCCGCCTTTAGACCGAAAATTAATTATAAAGGCAACAAAAATCCCGACTTTGTATTCAATTGGAATAAAAATAAGACATGGCTCGATTTATGGGGTTTTGAGTCCCCCGCTTTAACAGCTTCATTGGCTGTTGGAGAATTTATAAAGGAAGAAATAAGAAATCAATGAAGATGTTTAGGAAGTTTCTTAAAAAATTTTTCCTTATAAAATTATTTAGATTTAGAAAGTATATAATTTATTCAAAGGATCTTACAGACAACCTATCATACAGCTATGATACTTCAGAATTAGAAATCAAAAATTTAGACAATACTTCAGATTTTGAAAATTTACTAAATTTTGGATATAAAATTAAAATATGGGATAAAAATTTATTTTTAAAATATTTAAATAATAAATGTATCGCAATTATAATAAGTAAAAATATGGAAATTATACATACTAGATGGATAGCTACTAATAAGTATTCAAAAAAAATGATTGAACCATGGCCCCTTAAAATTAATTGGAATAATAGCGCCTGTTGGGGTAATGCTCTTACACATAAAGACTATAGAGGAAAATCAATAAATAAAATTTCTTATTATGAGTGTTCAAAATATTTAAAAGGAATCGGAAAGAGAAAAGTATTTTGGACTGTGCAAGCTAAAAACAAGTCAAATCATAAATCTTACTTAATATTTAATCCAAAGATCGTTGGATTTGGTTATATAATTAGCATATTATGGGTAAACTTTCGTTATTCAAGATTTATCTAAAATGAAAAAACTTAATATTCTTATTATTGGTTCAGGGCTCTATGTTTCTGGAAAAGGAACTAATAATTTTGGAACAATTTTACCGGCCATTCTGCAAGAAAAAAGAAAAGGCAATGTTTCAGGTATAGGAATTTGTGCTACATCAATACGTTCAATCAAGGACGTAAAGAATAAATTAGAAAAATTATGTAAAATGATGAGCATTTCATCAAATTGTAAATACTATCCCAATGAAAATTCTAAGAAACATGATTACATATATGCAATTAAAAATTTCAATCCTGATGCTGTTATAATTTCTGTTCCAGATCATCTTCATTATAAGATTTCAATGGATGTACTTAAATTTAAAAAACATTGCTTACTTGTTAAGCCAATGACAAATAAGCTTTTGCAAGCTAAGGAAATGATAGCTGAGGCTAAACGTGCGCAGGTAGTGGCGCAAGTTGAGTTTCATAAAAGATTAGATGAGTCCAATTTAATTCTTAAAGATAAAATAAATAATAATGAGTTAGGTGAAATTCTTTATTCAACAATTGAGTATAGTCAGCAAAAAAAATTACCAGAGTTGCATTTTAAAAAATGGTCTCAAGAAACAAATGTATTTAACTATCTTGGTGTACATTATGTTGATTTACTTTATTTTTTAACAGAATATAAACCCAAATTCGTATCTGCATGGGGTCAAAAAACTTATCTTAATAAAAGAGGAATAGACACATGGGACTCCATACAAGTTGTTATAGAGTGGTATAAATTGAAAAAGAGTTTTGTTTCAACTCATATCACGAACTGGATAGACCCAAACACCTCAAGCGCAATTTCTGATCAAAAAATAAGTATTGTTGGAACAAATGGAAGATACTCTGCAGATCAAAAAAACAGAGGAATAGAGACTGTAAATGACACTGATGGCCCATCAACCTTAAATCCATATTTCTCGCAAATTTATGGCGATCAAAAAAAAGGAGGAGTTAAATTTGATGGCTATGGAATAAGAAGCATAGCACAGTTTTGTTCAGATATAATCAAACTCAATGAAAAGACAATTACTCTAAAAAGTTTGGATACTATAAGGCCTTCATTCAAAAATTCTCTAATATCTACTGCCGTCATTGAGGCTGTCGAAAGAAGCTTAAGAAGTGAAAATAGGAAAATAAAAGTAATATTATGATTCAAATTGAATATAATGAATTACTTTCATTTACAAGTCGTGTTCTTGAAGCTGCTGGTTTAGATGATTTTTCAACTCATGCAGTTTCTTCAGGATTGTGTGAAACATCATTAAGGGGTGTAGATTCGCATGGTATAAAGCTTTTACCTCATTATGTTAATTCAGCATTGTCTGGAAGAAAAAATATTAAACCTAATTTTAAAGTGAAGAATTCTTATGCAGCTCTTGCTTCCTTAGATGCTGATAATGCTTTTGGTCATTCAGCGGGCTATAAGGCAGTTGAGCTGGGAATGGAATATGCAACTAAATATGGAATATCAGCAATATCAGTATTTAATTCCAGTCACCCCGGAGCGATGTCGTGCATGACACTAAAAGCGGCAAGAGAGGGCTTTATTTGTATGGGATTTACTCATGCAGACTCATTAATGCTTTCTCACGGCGGTGTTAGACCTTTCTTTGGAACAAATCCTATCAGTGTTGCTGTACCTAGAGAGGAACCAGAGCCCTATTGTCTAGATATGGCTACCAGTATGATTTCATGGAATAAATTATTAAATTTAAGAAAAAAAACTTCTACAATTGATGATGGTCTTGGAGCTGATGGAAATGGAGTATCAACTAATGATCCAAAAATGGTAGAGTCGTTAATGCCTGCAGGAAGCTATAAAGGGTTTGGCTTAGCTTCAATGGTTGAAATATTTTGTAGTATATATAGTGGAATGGCTTTTGGTAGAGAAATACCATCCATGTATAAAACTCCAATAGAATTAAAAAGAAGATTAGGTCAATTTTATATTGTATTAAAAGTGGATGGTGTTTTAGATAAAGATGTTTTTCTAAAAAATATGCAAAAATTGTCAGATGAGTTAAGAAATGAACCTACTAAATCTAGTAATGGTGTATCAATGCCGAATGATCCTGAGATCAAAACAAGTATTGATAGAAAAATTAATGGTATACCGATTGATAAAGATTTATTTGTTGAAATAGAAAATCTAAGTAAAAAGTTTGAAATTAAACTTAATATTTAATTAAATAATTAAGATGAAAAAGGTATCAATTATTATAAGGACAAAAAATGAGGAAAGGTGGATACAACCATGCCTGTCTGCAATTGAAGAACAAGAATATAAGAATTATGAAGTTATTATTGTAGATAATAAAAGCATTGATAAAACGGTTTTAAAAGCAAAAAAGTTTGGTATTGAGAAAATAGTAAATATTGACAAATATTTACCAGGAAAAGCACTAAACCTTGGCATTAATGAAGCTGATGGAGAGTACATTGTATGTTTGTCTGTGCATTGTATACCAGTTACCAATAAATGGTTAGGGAATCTTGTGATGGCTCTTGAAGGAAATGAGTCGTATGCAGGAGTATATGGTAGGCAACAGCCAATGTCCTTTTCTACTCCGTCAGATAAGAGAGATCTTATGCTAGTTTTTGGATTAGATAGAAAAATACAAATAAAAGATAGTTTTTTTCATAATGCAAACTCAATTATCAAAAAAAATATATTAGATGAATTTCCTTTTGATGAATCTGTTACCAATATTGAAGATCGTATATGGGGCAAACAAGTAATTGATAATGGTTATAAACTAATGTACGAGCCAGAAGCAAGTGTCTATCATTATCACGGAATTCACCAAGAGGGCAATGATGAAAGGTTAAAAAATATTGTTAACATAATTGAAAAAAATAATTTAATTTCAAATGGAAAGTTAGATATTAGTAAATTTCATATCACAGCAGTAATTCCTATCAGAGGAAAAAGTTTAATGATCAACAAAAGCCCACTTATAAAAAAAACAATTGAAGCAGTATTAAAATCTAAACATGTAAATCAAATTATTGTAGCCGCAGATAACACAGAAACAGCAAATTTAGCATCTAAATATGGTGCAGAATGTCCCTTTATTAGACCGAAAGAACTTTCATCTGAAATTACAAATCTAGAAGAGGTTCAACAATACGTCTTACAAAAACTTGAAGAGAAAAATATCTTCCCAGATATAATTGTACATCTTGAGGAGACATATCCTTTTAGACCTTATGACTTAATTGATAGTATGATAGAAAAATTAATAGAGGAAGGGTTTGATACAGTTCTTGCATCAAAAGAAGAACCCGGATGGCTCTGGATGCAGAACGAATCTGGGCAAATTTCTAGAATTGATAAAGGCGATATTCCTAGAAAATTCAAAGAAAAATCTATAAAAGGTTTGCATGGTTTAGGTTGTATCTCACATTCCGAATTTATAAGAAAAGGAACTCTAGTAGGTAATAAAGTAGGATTATTTAATATCACCTCACCATTAGCTGACTTTGAAGTAAAAGATACTGATAGTATAAATTTAGCAAAGAAACTTCTGTAGTGAAGAATCAATATGATTACAAAGGATTGTACAGTTTTACTCTATTCAAGGACCGATGCAATTCATTTTTTGAATAATGTAAAGAAGCTTAATTTTAAAAAAATATATCCACTCACGCCAGATGCTTACGCAGAAATAAAGAACAGTTTTCCAAAAAAAAATATAATACTTCCGGACGAACATTTTAATAAAAGTCATCATAAAAAAACAGTTAAACGGGTTAAGATATTTCAAAAAACTCTTAAATATAAATTCAATAAAGGTCTTATAAGTGATTATTCTTTAGAAATAATTGAACATCTCGCACATATTGCATCATCATCTGCATATTATATCTGGTATTCAATTTGTGATCACGGCCCTTGGCTGGTTTTGACTAAAAACAAATGGAAATATATAAATGATGCAAATATTGCATTTAATAATTTTTATCAAAACACTTTAATGACTACGCAACCATTTTTTTTTGGACAAATACCAAACTACACTCAAAGATTTCCAAATATTATAAATTTTTTAAATAACATCTCGCTTAAAATATTCAAGACAAAAAACTCAATCTGGTTCACTGGAAATCAATATCGACTGAATGAAATCGCAAATGAATTCATTAATAAAGATAAAAATCTTACTGTTTACATATTGAGGCCACTAAATAAATACTCAATAATAAAGTCTATCTTGCACTTTATAAAAAATTTATTCAAATTTCTTTTTAATATTAGGATTAAAACTATTTATCTTACTCCATTAATCATAAAGCATAAATCTTCAAAAAAGATCATTGCAAAGATTTTAAATTTAAATAACGATACTCGCCTATCTCTAGTATCAGATATTATAGAAGACAATATTTTTGCCGCAATTTCTTTTGTGGAGTCAATTGAACAGTCAGTAAACAATTTTATTAAAATTTCTAAACCTAGACGTTTAATTGCGCATCAATTAAAATTTGGTGATGCTATTGTTCTTGGGTCTACCTTTAAAAGAAAAAAAATTCCTGTTACACTTATTACACATGGTTCTCATCCAAAAAATAATGATCAATTTGCAAGATTTGAGTTAGAAGACAATTTAAAAGGGATGTTAGATAGTAAATTTGCTACAAAAACACTTATTCAGTCAAAAGTAGCTTATTATACTGCAACAACTAAATCTTATAATATTAAAAAAAATAAACTAATTCTCTCCCAACCCTTAATGTGGGGTAGTAGTAAGGATTTTAATTCAAAAAAGAAAAATAAAATTTTTACAATTCTTCATGCTGGTACACCTAAGCCTTTGGGTTCAAGGCCACTTATTTATGAAACTAGTTTTGAATATTTTAAAAGTATATCTTTTTTAGCCAATACAGTTTCCAAAATTAAGAATGTTAAATTAATAATTCGATTTAGATCAGCCAAAGAATTTAATATTAATTCGCTTAAGAAAATAATGCCAAGGTACAGTAATGTAGAAATCAAGTTTGATGGTAATTTTTATGATGATCTTAATAATTCAGATATGTTAATTAGTTATGCATCAACAACCACTGAAGAAAGTCTCTATGCTCATAAGCCTGTGGGACTGCTTGGACTAGATAATAGATTTTGGCACCTAAAGGGCAGTGACAAGCCACCAACTAGACGCAAAAGAAGTGCGGTTTATCATTTAAATCGAGATAATTTAAGGTCTATGCTTATTTCAATTAAGAAATACCATCAAAATAGTCTTCTGAATAAAAATGAATTAGCAGATTATACATGGGATGAAAAGATACCAGGTTTAGAAGAGTATGTTAATAATGAACTCTCAAAATAAATTTATATAATGAATAAAAATATTCATATTTTATCTTTAGAAGACTCAATCATTAATTATTTAAACAATAATCGTTTTATAAATAAAAAAAATTACCTAGCTGATTTAACTAATCAATTCCATATTTATAATGAGGATAAATTTTTCAACAAATTTTTGTATATTAATAAATTTTTTTTACAGCACGAATCTAAAAACGATTTTGTAAAAAAATATATCAATCTATTTTCAGTTTTATCAAAAAAGAATAGCTCTAAATTGTGGTGGTGTTCTGAGCACACAACGCGAAATAGATTTACTTCAAAATTAAATTTAAATTTAATAAATTTCATTGAGGTTAAAAAGATACTATCAAAGTATAATTGCGATAATATAATTTTTATTGTTAAAAATAAAAGTCAAAAAAAATATCTAGAATATTTTTTTAAACCTTCGTACAAAAGAATCAATAAATTTGTATATATATTTAAATCAATAAGTAATAAAATATTACTTACAAGAAGTCTTATAAGATTGATATTTCTCAATTTAATTTTGAGGACTATATTTTCTAGAAATTTAAGTCTTAAAGAGGGAACTAAAGAAGATATCTACTTAATCAAAAGCCATTTTTATAATTCGTCAGTAAGTACAATGGGTAAATATTATGATGCCTTTTTTCCAGGTCTAGAAAAATTTTTAAACAGAAAAGTTTTTTATATAGTTCATGTTCAAGAAAATTTTTTTAAATCAGTTTATAGTTTAAAAAAAATTAGTAAAAAAAATGTTATGCCTTATGAATACTTTATTAGGTTAAGAGATATATTTAATGCTTATTTTAAAATACTATTCATAAAAAATTTTAATTTCGATGAAGCAACTTTATATGGCGTAAATATTTCTGAGCCTTTAGAATTGGAATACAGGATGACTTGCATCTCACTTAATAACTTATTGTTTTATGACTCAATTCGAGAGTTTATAAAGAAGACAAAAGTTAAAAAGGCCTACTTTACATTTGAAAATATCTCTTGGGAAAATATGTTTACATTATCCTTTAAAGATCACTCTAAAGAAACTGAATTAATTGGTTATCAGCACACAGTTGTCCCGCAAGCGGCGATGGGTATGTTTTTAGGAAAATATGAGGGACAACTTCGTCCTCTTCCCTCAAAAGTAATTACTACAGGCATCGAGTCGTTGAAAATAATTAATAATTATTCACAATCAAAGCACTATAATTTAAAAGCTGGACCTGCTTTACGATATCAATACCTCGAAAATCTTAAAATTAAGAAGAGAAAAAAGGTGAAAAATATTTTAGTTGCAGTTGAGGGCATACCAGAAGCAATAAGACTAATTGAAGAAGTTGCTATTCAAAAAAAGCAATTAAGAAATTATAATATTACAATTCGAACCCATAAAGTACTGCCGTGGCACAAACTTAAGAGATACTCATCATTAAAGGAGTCTCATTTTAAACATTTTAATATTTCAGAGAATGTCAAATTAATCACAGATTTAAAAAAAAATGATTTGTGCATTTATTGGGGAAGCACAGTTTCACTCGAGGCAGGTTACATGGGGCTTCCTCTTCTTAATTTTGACGACAATCCATATTATAGTTATGATCCTCTATTTATGATCAAGAAATTAAAGTGGGTTTTTAATAATGGTGCTGATATTAAAAAAACAATTGATAAAATTGATGGATTAGATAGTAAACTTTTCAAATGTAATCAAAAAAAAATACGGAATTATATCTCTAGATATCTAACCAAAGTAAGCGAAGTAAAAATGAGAAACTTTAAATGATAAAGCATAATTGTGCAATTATTGGATATGGATATATGGGCGAGATAAGACGAAAAACAATCGAAAAAAATCCTAATATTAATTTAATAGCAATTTATGATCAAAATCTTAAAGATGAGAGTGATAGTTTATTTAAAAAATCACAAGAAGAAGCATTAACATCTAGCATTGACATTGTATTTGTATGTACACCAAATAAATATATTCCTAAAATTGTTTCTGACTGTTTAGACTCAGGAAAACATGTCTTCTGTGAAAAGCCCCCAGGAAGATGTTTGCAAGATATAGTTATAATGCGAGAGGCTGAAAAAAGAAATCCAGAATGTAAACTAATGTTTGGTTTTAATCATCGTTACCATCCAGGTATTTTAAAAGCAAAAACAATAATAGATACAGGAGAGTTTGGTAACATAATAAATATGCGTGGGCTTTATGGCAAATCGGGAGGATTGAATTTCAGAAATTCATGGAGAAACAACTATAATTATTCTGGAGGAGGTATTCTGTTAGATCAAGGAATTCATATGTTAGATTTATTTCATTTATTTGGAGGAAAATTTAATGATATTAAGTCGTATCTTAGTAATTCACATTGGTCATTTGAAGTGGAAGATAATGCAGTAGTAATCTTAAAAAATCAATATGGTCAATTAGCGACATTGCATTCATCCTCAACTTTTTGGAGGCATAAGTTTCAGTTGGATATAACTCTCGATAACGGCTATATGTCAATTAATGGACTTTTATCAAAGACTGGTAGTTATGGAAGAGAAACTTTAAAAATTGCAAAAAGAAAATTTGAAAATGAAAGTGATGCCATCGGAAATCCATCAGAAGAAGTAATTTATTTTGATAAGGATAACTCGTGGGATATTGAATTAAATAACTTAATTTACTGTATTGATAACGATCTCAAAGTTTTCAAAAGTAATTCAGAAGACGCTTATAATGTTATGGAAATTGTCGAAAAATGTTATAAAGATAGTAATTTAGAAATATATTCAGGTAAATAGATGGAATATTCAGTTATAAGAAGAGATCTTGATAAAAATCAAATAAAACCTCCAAAACTAATTAATGAATACACAAAAAAAGTTATAAATGACGTTGAAAATTTTAATGAAAGTAATCTTATTAATTTCATTTCAAAAGATCTAACAGAAAAAGCTTTTGAGAAATTTGGAATGAGTTATTTTCATTCATCTACTCATAATGGCATTTTCTTAAGTCCAAGACCTAATAAAGAGACACTTAAAAATTACTATCTTAACTCTGAATCAAGAAAATTTTGGAATGAAAAAATTATGTTAGAAACAGAAGAAAAAAGAGTTAAGGAAATTGTAATGCCAAACTTACACTGGGTTAGAGATATAATGACTCAATATTATGGCAAAAATTCAAATATATATGAAGTACTGGAAGCAAATTCTGTACACGAGTTGTATCTAAAAAATGTTGATAAAGTGTTTGATGTAAACTACACTTTTTACGACCCTTTTTTCTTGCTGGATAAAAGCAAGCCTACAATTCACTTAAGCTCAAGTGAATATCCTGAGGAGAATAAATATGATTGTTGCTTTTTATTTGATTCAATAGATAGATCCTCAGATCCTTTCGATTTAATAAATATTACATTTAATTCTCTCAAACCTGGTGGTATTTGTTTTATAACATGCTTACTATCAAGTGGATTTGAGGCACAATCGCTTGGAAAAGAGTCGAATATTTTTTTTCCACCAGAAAAGATGAATCTTTTTTCATTTGAAGGAATTAAAAAATTAATTTGTGAATTCCATAATTTTGAAATAATAGAATTCAGTACTCCAAGTTTACTTGATATTGAAAATGTTATGCTCAATCTTAATATGTCTGAAAGTAATAGGTTTATTAAATATATGCTCAGTGATAGAGATGATTGGGAAATTAAGCAGTCTTTTAGTGACTTTCTTCAACATAATAGACTGGGTTCGTTTGCTAGAATAGCTATTAAAAAAAATCCCTAACATGGGTTTAGTGCAAAAAAAATTTTTTATTACAGGTTTTCCTCGATCAGGAACTACATACCTCTCTGTAATATTAAACTCTCAAAAAAATATTCTTTGTATTGAGTCAGCTTTAGAGTCTCTTAATAATTTAGATATAATTAATAATAAAAAAAATTTTAACATTGTTTGTAGTATTTTTGAGCATGAATTTGCCATGTATGGATTTAAACCACCTGATTTTAGAGAATGTAATAAACTAGAGGAAATAAAAAGTTTATTCTATATTGAATTATCAAATATTTTTAATGTGAATATAATTGGTGTGAAAAATACAAGGAGATCACTTTCAGAAATTTTGAAACTTACTAGAGATGGCATAAAAGTAATAATTGTAAAAAGAAGACACGAAGATGTGATTAGGTCAAATATAAATAAATTTATCGACTTAAATCTTTTTGATGTTTCTCTTAAATTAAAAGAATACAATGAAGATCTTAATAATTACAATCTATCGATGTATAAAGATATTTTGGTAGTAGATTACTCTGAAATGATAAATTCCAAAGACAAAATTTTTTTAAAGTTAAGCAATTTTCTTGAAGAGGATATATTTGAGCCTAATACTCTATATTACTCCTGGAATAAGAATAATGGCCAATTCTATAATAATAGTAGCTTTAGATTAAATGACAATTCTAAAAAAAATGAATATGATGAAGCCAAAATTTTAAAATATGCAAATTTTGCTCGAGGACAAAGGTATTATGATTTAATGGCCATCTCATTATTAAAGAAAATTAAGAAAAAAATAGGAGCCTTAATATAAAGAAAAGAATTATATGGTTTACGTTAAAAAATATTTGGATCAGGTTTCAAAAATAGCAAATTCAATTGATCAAGACAAAATTGAAAATATGGTTAATATAATTGTCGATACTAAAGAACAAAATGGAAGACTTTTTTTCATAGGTGTAGGCGGCAGTGCTGCAAATTGCTCTCACGCAGTTAATGATTTTAGAAAAATTGGAAATATTGAATCCTACACACCATTAGATAATATTGCAGAAATTACGGCAAGAACCAATGATGAAGGGTGGAATACAATATTTGCACCATGGTTAAGTTTAAGTAAAATTTGTGAAAAAGACTGTTTATTTGTTTTCAGTGTAGGTGGAGGCAACAAAGAAAAAAATATTAGTGTTGCGATAATTGAGGCATTAGATTTGGCTATTGCTAAAAATGCTAAGATCATTGGTATTACAGGAAGGGATGGAGGTTATACTGCTAAATCAGCCAACGAATGCATAATAATTCCAACTTTAAGTGATGATACTATTACCCCGCATGCAGAAGCGTGGCAAGCGGTTATATGGCATTTATTAGTATCTCATCCTAAGATTATGTCTATGTCAAACAAATGGGAGTCCATTGATAAAGAAGAAAATAATAAATAACACAATGAAACGATTTACCCTAAAGAAAAATTTGAGAAAGAAAAATCTTATCCTCTGTGGTTGGACTTCTATTGGCAATATTCAAAACAGCGAACTTATTTTATCGGCTAATATTGATTGCTTAGGAATCGACATGGAACATTCTTCGATCAGCCAGGAGCAGGCGATGAATATAATATCAGTTTGTAATTATTATAATAAAAGTTGTTTTCCAAGAGTAGCGAGTCATAATGCTGAGTCAATAAAGAGATTATTAGATTCCGGTGCTGATGGAATTATAATTCCAAATGTAGAAACATCAGATGACGTATCAAAGATAATTTCTTGGGTTAAATACCCAAATGTAGGTAAAAGAGGGTTTGGTATAGCAAGGGCTCAGCAATATGGTCATAATTTTGAAAATTATGTTAGGAATTGGAACAAAGAGTCATCAATATTAATTCAAATAGAATCAATTGACGCAGTAAATAATTTACCTTCTATTATCAACAATGAATTTATAGATTGTGTAATTTTTGGCCCCTATGATATTTCAGGATCCTTAGGCATACCTGGACAAATTGATCATAAAGAGGTTAAAGCAGCTGCTAGGAAAGTAGTCAATACATGCAATAAATTTGGTAAGTCATGCGGCATCCATATTCCTTCAGTCTCTTCTCTTTCTATAAAAAAAGCTATAGCTGATGGCTTTAATTTGATAATACTCTCCTCGGATGTTTTTATACTTAGAGACTGGGCAATAGAAGTTAATAGTATTTCTAAAAAATGGCTCATGAAAAGAAAAAAATAAAAATCGTATGTTTAGATTTTGACGGCACGCTAGTTGACTCAAATAGCATAAAAGACAATGCTTTTGAAACTATATTATTTGATTATCCAGAATATAAAGACATAATGATGAATTATCACACAAACAATAATGCAATTGATAGATATCAAAAGTTCTTTTATTTTGTTAATAATATTTTGAAAAAAAAAGATGATAAGTTAGTGATTAAATTGGTTGATAAATTTAGTCATATTACAGATGAATTAATAAAAAATTGTATATTTGTGAAAGGTGCTAAATTATTTTTAGAAAAAATTTACAAAAAGGTAGATATTTACTTATTATCTGCGACACCAACATCAAATTTAAAGAAAATATTAAGATACAAGGAGATTGATCACTATTTTAAAGAGACTTATGGCGCTCCAATTAATAAGATTGAAATTATAAATAAATTAGTTGATAAACATAAAGTTAAACATTCAGAAATATTATATATTGGTGATACAGAAGAAGATTTATTAGTCGCACTTGAAACTAAAATACACTTTATTCACCGACAGTCTGAAAGAATAGTAAAAAAAAACCAATATCCTTCATTTAATGACTTTGAAAGTATAACACCTTACTTTAAAAGTAATTTTAAGATATGAGTATGAAAAAAATCGAAAACATCTTTTCAATTAAAAATAAAGTGATTGTTATTACTGGAGCTTCTGGATATTTATTTAATAGTGTAGCCAATAACTTGCTCTATAATGATGCGAAGGTTGTTTATATGGATAAAAATTTGGGAAAGATAAAAAAATATTTAAAAAAAATCGACCCAAAGGGAAAAAGGTCTTTGGCATTAGAGATTGACGTAAGGAAAAAAGAAAATTTCGTTCAATGTCTAAAAAATATTAAATATAAATTTAAAAAAGTCGATACATTAATTAATGGCGCTGGTATTAATGCTCCTACTGAATTTTTAAATATAAATGAAGATGAATGGGATGATATTACTGCTGTACATTTAAAAGGCACTTTATTTGGATGTCAGGTTTTTGGGAAAGAAATGTTAAATCGAGGAAAAGGTTGTATAATCAATGTCAGCTCTGCCTCGTCAGGCCCACCTTTATCAAAGGCTTTTACATATTCGGTAGCAAAAGCAGGAATAAAAAACTTAACTCAGAATCTCGCAAGAGAATGGGCAAAAAGTGGCATTAGGGTTAATTCAATAAAACCAGGTTTTTTCCCAACTAAGTGGAGTAAAGAAAATTTCATAGATAAAAAAAGACACTTAGCAATAATGAATCATACGCCAATGCAGAGATATGGTATCCCGGAAGAACTTTTTGGAGGTATTGTTTGGCTGATTTCAGACTCCTCTTCATTCGTTACAGGTTCTGAAATACCAATAGATGGTGGTTTTACTTCAATGACTATTTAATTAATGATAAATAAAATCTACACCAAACTTAGAGACAAATTTTTTCTTGCAACAGTTTATGATAAAATATTTATATTTGGAATAAATAAAATAGTAGGAAAGCTATCACTAATTTTTTTTAAATTTATTTATACTACTAATCTTAAAATAGGAACTAGCATTAAATGTTGGGGATCTGTATCATTAAGAATTAATCAGAATGCAACAGTAACTATTGGAAATAATTGCACAATTGTCTCAAATAATAATCGTGCTGGAATAACAGTTTTCACAAAATTTAAAATCACTGCTCTTTTTGATTCAAAAATATATATTGGCAACAATGTCAGCTTTAATGGAACTTCATTGTCTTGCAGAACAAGTAGTATTTCGATAGGTAGTGGGACTATAATTGGACCAAATGTGATTATAGTTGACTCAGATTTTCACGGTATTTACCCACCAGAAAACAGAGAAAATAACCTCGATTACGCATCTGACCGACCAGTTAATATTGGTAAAAATGTTTGGATTGGTATGAACACAGTTATTCTGAAAGGTGTCGATGTGGGTGAAAACTCTGTCATTGCTGCAGGCAGCATAGTGAGTAATGATATTCCTTCAAATTGTTTGGCCGCAGGAAATCCTGCTAAAATAATTAAAAAATTAGAATATTGATTATGAATAACGGAAAATTAATTACAATTACTGGAGGAACACAAGGAATTGGTGCTGAAATTGCAAAATACTTTCTTAAAAATAACTGGATAGTATTGATTGGAGCAAGAAAGAAAAAAGCATTAGGATTATATAGTCACGAAAATCTTCACTTTTTAAGTATTGATGTAACAAAAGAAGAAGATCACAAAAAATTTTATAAAAAAGCTAAAACATTGAGTAGCAACTTTGTTTGCGCTATTCATAGTGCAGGTTTTTCTTCATGGAAACCAATCAATGAAGTTAATGAAAAATTTTGGAATAAAATGATAGATACAAATTTAAAAGGAACCTTCTTAGGGTGTAAGTTATCTTCATCATACATAAAGGCAGGTGGATCAATTATTAATATCTCAAGCCTTGCTGGCAAAAGAGGCAGCGAAAATAATTCAGTATATTGTGCCTCAAAATTTGGTGTTAATGGCTTAACGCAATCTCTAGCAAAAGAACTTGGAAAGAACAACATTAGGGTAAATGCTGTTTGTCCAGTATATATAAATACGACTGGTTTAAATAAAGCCCTTGTTAATTCTCAATCTCCAACAAAAGGAGAAAATATAAATAAATTCCTTGAAGATTTTTCATATACAAATGCAGCGTTAGGTAAACTACCTACAGGTGAGGATGTAGCAAAACTATGTTATTTTCTAGCTACATCAGACTCTGATTCTATAACTGGTCAATGTATTAACATCGATTGTGGTGTTATGCCTCAATGAGTCAAATTAAAATTATTGCCGTAATACCAGCAAGAATGAATTCAACGCGATTCCCCGGTAAACCACTTGTTAGTGTTAAAGGTTTGCCAATGATAGAGCATGTTAGAAGACGTGTTTTAATGTGTGATAAATTAGATGATGTTATTGTGGCAACTTGTGACAAATCAATTTATGACCTTATTAGGTCATATGGCGGAAATGTCATGATGACTTCACGTAGGCATAAAATGGCCAGCGATAGAGTTTCAGAGGTAGTTAAAAAATATGATTGTACTCATGTGATTAATGTTCAAGGTGATGAAATTTTAGTAAATCCTAAAGAATTAGAGATGTTAATAGATGAAATCAAAAAAAACCCTTTGAATGACTTTTGGAATGCTATTGCTCCTATTAAAAATCACAATGATCTTAAAAATAAGGATATTGTCAAAGGTGTCACATCTTTATCTGGGAATATAATTTATTGCTCAAGAATATTAGAAAAAAAAGATATTAATCGTTATAAAAATTCATTAAATGTAATTTTAGGGATACTGGCATATAGTAAAAATGGTATATTAAAATTTAATCAATTTAAAAGAACCAATATAGAGTCAGTCGAATCTATTGATCAAATGAGAATTATTGAAAATGATAAAATATTAAAAAGCTGTAGATTTAAATTTGCTTACCCAGGAATTAATACAAAGGCTGAATACGTTAAAGTGATTAAAATCTTATCATCAGATAATCTACAAAAAGGAATATTAAAAGCAATTAAATATGAGAAATAATATTTATATAGCACTGTCCTCATTTGCAAAACATGGAACATATCCACTTGAAATTTTAGAGAAGAACAATTTTAATGTTAAAATTAATGAAACTGGAAAAAGATTAGAAACCACAGAGTTAATAGAATATGCAAAAGATGCAGATGCCATAATTGCTGGCGTAGAAATTTATGATGAAGCTGTCTTAGAAAGTTTAACAAAGCTAAAGTGTATTAGCCGAGCTGGTGTAGGAATTGATAATATAGATATTGATACTGCAGAAAAAAATAAGATCTTAATAAAAAATACTCCTGATGTTATAATCACCCCTGTAGCAGAGCTCACTCTAGGAATGATTTTATGCCTTCAAAGAAAATTACTTTCTATAACGAGTGATATGAGATTAGGAAAGTGGAAGAAAACAACTGGATCAAATTTGGAAGGTAAAAAAATAGGTATACTGGGAGTTGGTAGAATAGGAAAAAAAGTTGCTGAGCTTCTAAACTGTTTTGGAGCACAAGTACTACTATGTGATCCCATTCAAGATAAAACTTGGGCAAAAGAATTTTCATTCAATTATATGAATATGAGGGAAATATTTGAGGTCAGTGATATTATTTCAGTACACTCCTCTAATATTAAAAAAAAACATTTAATCGGTCTTAACGAAATTAAAATTATCAAAAAAGGATGTATTTTAATTAATACAAGCAGAGGGAATCTAGTTGATGAAAGAGCAATTATATATGGCCTTGAAAATGAGATACTTTCAGGAGTAGGATTAGACGTATTTGAACAAGAACCGTATACTGGTGAATTAAGAAAATATAATGATATAATTATGACGCCGCATATTGCAACACTTACAAGTGAGTCTAGGTTAGAAATGGAAACTCAAGCATCTGAAAATATAGTAGAATTTTTTAACAAATAAGAATAAATTTAATTTAATGTCAATATATTTAGATACAAGCAAAATTGATGAAATAGATTACTTTCATAAAATTGGAATTATAAGAGGAGTCACCACCAATCCTTCTATAATGTTAAAGGAAGGTGTCACAGGAGGTATGAAAGGGATAAAAAGCAAATCAAAAGAAATTGCTCAATTAATATATCCATTACCACTTTCTGTTGAAGTAATTAGCAATGATTACGAAGAAATGATAAATCAGTCAGTTGAATTCGCCTCATGGGCTGAAAATATAAATGTTAAGATTACAATTCACGGTCCGAACGGTGAGATAGAAAATTTAAAGGCTGTCAACCATCTCGAAAAAAATAAGAATATACGAGTTAATGTAACAGCAATGATGAGCGTTCAACAATGTTACTTGGCGGCAATGGCAGGTGCTACTTATATTTCAATATTTGGTGGTAGAATAAACAATATGGGCTATTCATCTAATGAAGAAATTAAGAAATTGAGAAAGTTGTTAGATGATTTTGACCTTAATTCAAAAATTATAGTTGGATCAACTAGAGAAGTATTAAACATAACTGAATGGTTATTATGTGGTGCGCATATTGTTACCTGCCAACCTGAATTTTTGAAAACAATGCTTATCCATCCATATTCAAAAGAAACAGTAAAAATGTTTCTTGACGACGCTAAAAATATTTAATTACAGATACAGAATATTATTCAGATTGAAAAAAATGAAAATATAGTGTTTAAACAAAAATTTAAAAATAAAAAAGTTTTGATTACTGGGCACACAGGCTTTAAGGGCTCGTGGCTCACAACTTGGATGCTAAAACTTCAGGCAAAAGTTTGTGGTATATCTCTAAAACCAGCAAGATTATCAAATTTTTTTTTATTAGATCTCGAAAATAAAATTGAAAACCATTATCTAGATATTAGAAATTATGAAGAATTCAAAAAAGTTGTTATTAATTTTAAACCTGATTACATTTTTCATTTAGCCGCACAAGCAATAGTTAAAACATCTTTTGATAATCCAAGGTTAACTTGGGAAACAAATGTTATGGGTACTGTAAATTTACTTGAGTCATTAAAAAAACTAAAAAAAAATTGCAATGTTGTTCTTATAACTAGTGATAAATGTTATTATAATAAAGAGTGGATTTGGGGCTATAAAGAAAATGATGAATTAGGTGGAAAGGATCCTTACAGTGCTTCAAAAGCAAGTGCAGAGCATGTAATTCACTCTTATGTAAATTCTTTTTACTTAAATAAGAGTAATAAAATTCGAATAGCAAGCGCTAGAGCAGGAAACGTTATTGGAGGTGGCGACTGGTCTGAAAATAGAATTATTCCTGATTGTATAAAGTCATGGATTAGTGAAAAAAAAGTCATTATTAAGAATCCAAAATCAACTCGACCCTGGCAGCATGTTCTTGAGCCACTAGGTGGATATATTAACCTTGCTTTATCACTTTCTAAAGATACTAAATTACATGGCGAGTCTTTTAACTTTGGTCCTCCAATGACTCAGGACAAGACTGTATTAGATATAGTAAGTGAATTATCAACTTACTTTGAGAAATCCAAATGGAAAATACAAAATAAAGCAAAAAAAAATATTATTGAAAGCAATCTTTTAAAATTAAATTGTGAGAAAGCTTTTCATAAATTGAACTGGAATTCTTCACTTGACTTTTCTGATATAATATTTTTTACAAGTGATTGGTATCAATCTTATCTACGAAAAAAAAATTTAATAAAAGTTACAAATGATCAAATTGAATCATTTTATGCTAAAGCAATTAGTAAGGGTAATAAATGGATAAAATAAGTTTAAAAGATATTAAAACTACTAAACTTAGAAGAATTAAAATTGATAAGGGTGACGTTTTAAAAATTTTATCTAAAGATGAAAAAAATTTTAAAACATTTGGTGAGTGCTACTTTAGCTGGATTAACGAAAATCGTACTAAAGGATGGAAAATTCATAATAAAATGACTTTAAATTTAATTGTACCAGTTGGAAAAGTAAGATTTATTTTTCTCATGCCTAATAATTCAGAAAAATATCGGATTATTGAGATTGGTGAAGGAAAAAATTTTTATAAAAGAATTACCGTGCCTCCAAAGATATGTTTTGCTTTCAAAGGAGCGAGTAAAAAAAAGAGTCTCATATTAAATATTGCTGATATCAAACATTCAAAAAAAGAAGAAAAAAAGCTACCATTAAATACATTTCCGCTGAAGTGGTGAAATTGATATGAAGGTAGTTATTCTCGCTGGTGGATTTGGAACCCGTTTATCAGAGTATACAGAGTCGATACCCAAACCTATGGTTACAATTGGAGAATATCCAATACTTTTACATATTATCAATATTTATTCCAAATGGAATTATAAGGAATTTTATATAGCACTTGGTTATAAGTCTGAAATAATTACTAAATATTTTAAATCAATATGTGAAATAATTTTTGAAAATAACGAACTTGTAACTTGTAAATTAAATTTGCGTAATTGCAAAATTATGATTCATTTGGTGGATACTGGGAATGACACCATGACAGGAGGAAGAATAAAAAGGTTATCAAATTATCTAACAGATGGCAGATTTATGGTTACTTACGGGGACGGTATTGCGGACGTAAATTTATATGAATTAGAGAAATTTCATATAAGTCATGGCAAAATAGCTACAATCACTGCAGTACAACCGCCAGCTAGATTTGGTGGACTTGAATTAGACGGCGATAAAGTCTTATCATTTAGGGAAAAATCGATATTAGATCAAAGCTGGATTAATGGAGGCTTTTTTATTTTTGAAAATAAATTTATTGAATTTATAGAAAATGATGAAACTTTTCTTGAGAAATTTCCTTTAGAAAATATTGCATCAATAGATGAATTAAGAGCTTTTAGACACAGCGGTTTTTGGCAATGCATGGATACGAAAAGAGATAGGGACTTTATTCAAGAAATTTACGATTTAGGCAATATAGATGTCTTTCTTAAATAAAAATATTCTAATAATAGGTGGTTCTGGTTTCATTGGCTCACATTTATGTGCTACTGCCATAAGCAAAGGAATGAATGTAACAAATATATCACTTAAAAATAAAGTTAAGGGGGCAACAAACTATAAGATAAATATATCCTCTAAAGAGAGTTTTAATTCTAATATTAGAGGTAAAAAATTTGATTATATAATTAATTGTGGCGGATACATTGATCACAGCGATTTTAATCAAGGTGGCGATAAAGTCATAAATGATCATTTAGGTGGAGTTTATAATATATTAAAATTACTTGATTTAAGTGAGTTAAACAGGCTTATCCAGATAGGAAGTAGTGACGAATATGGTTTAATAGATGCGCCTCAAAGTGAGAAAGATACATGCTTTCCAATTTCCCCATATTCATATTCAAAGTACTCAGCCAGTAAATTTTTAGAGATGTTAGGTAAAAAAAATAATCATAAGTTTACCATAATCAGGCTCTTTCTAGTTTATGGTCCAAGTCAAAAAAAAAATAGACTAATTCCATATATAATTAATAGTTTCCTAGAAAATAAAATTGTTAAACTGTCACCAGGTGACCAGTTAAGAGATTTCACTTTTATAGATGACATAGTTAAAGGCATTTTCTTATGCTTAAACCAAAAAGACACTTTAAATGGAGAAATAATTAACTTATGTTCATCTAATCCAGTATCTTTAAAAGCAATTGTAGAACTGCTATCTAAAATTATGAAATCAGATTTACCTAAATTTGGACAGCTTGATTATAGAGAAAATGAAAATATGGAATTATGGGGATCTAACGAAAAAGCTAAGAGACTGCTTGATTGGACCCCTGAGGTTACTTTAGATGAGGGTTTGAAAAGAACAGTAAAGAGCTATCTTAAAACGTATTATGGAAAATAAGCCATTAGTTTCATTTTTGATGAATTGTCATAATGGTGAAAAATATTTAAAGCTATCATTAGATAGCATTTTTGATCAAGAATATCAGAATTTTGAAATTATTTTTTATGATAATTATTCAACAGATAATTCATTAAATATCCTTAATAAATATAATGATGAAAGAATTCGTTATTTTAAAAGTTCAAAAAAATTGACACTATCATGCGCCCGAGTTGAAGCTTGGAAGTTTATTAATGGAGATTTAGTTGCAATACTTGACACAGACGATATGTGTTCACCAAATAGACTATTAGAACAAATTGATTACTTTCAAAAAGATAAAGATCTCGCAGTATTAGGAGGTAATTGTTACATAATTGATGAAAATAATAAAATTAGATCAAAAACAAGTTATTCTTTTAGTAATAGTAAATTAAAAGAAAAATTGCATTATTCATTTCCATTTAATAATTCAACTCTAATGTTTCGAAAAGATTACGTAGATCTCATAGGTGGTTATTCGAATAAGTTTACTATGATTAATGATTATGTATTAGTTTATAACTTGTCACTAAAATATAATGTAAATAATACAAATAAATTTATTTCTTATAATCGATCTCATAAAGATAATTTATCAAATAAAGAATATTATACATGGCTCGCTGAACAATATGGGTTTCTCAAGGGCAATTTGTATTATATGCAAAAAAGTGAGGAGATTCAAAAAAACAAAAAAATTTATATTTCAAGACTTAACATAAAAATTTTATTAAGTTATTTTATTAAGTTAAATTTTTTAAAAATTTATATTCATCTCAAAAATATCAAGATATTTGAATTATATTATTTTATTTTTAAACCAAATTAAAATTAATGATATCAGTTCGCAACATTTTATTTATTTCAATAGCACTTGAACAAGTAATCTTTCTTTATTTTTCATTTGGTTCATTTACTATTACTGGCGCACGTTTATTGCAATTCTTTGTTTTCTTTTTGATTATTACTATAAAACCACATTTATTTTCAATAAATCTACTTAGAGGTAATAATACTTATGGTATTTTTTTTATTTTAATTATTTTAACATTCACTATTGCTTTAATAAATCTTGCGCTTGGAAACTATCAGCTGTCTTTTAGTCAAAACGTGCTCAATGAATCATCATTCTCATATTCATTTCAATCTATAATAAGAGAAACAATAGTTTATATATATTTTTTTATCATATATGTTTTTTTATTAAATAATTTTATTAAATCATCTACTGATTTAATCGTTTTTTTTAAATATTTTAGAGTTATCTTTCTTTCATGTCTTTTTGCTGGTTTTTTCCTTTATATTATTGATGAGATAAATGGTTTCAACCTTATTCCTCGACAGCTCAACTATGGTTTTGACGATGATTACATCAGACTCAGGTATCACGGATTCTTTGGTGAGCCAAGAGATGCTGTAGTTCTTTTGTCAATTGGCCTAAGTATACTTACTCTAGAACAAATATATAAAATGAAAATTAACATGATAATGAGGTATCAATATTCATATATTCTAAACACACTATTAATTATCTCTGCAATATTTTTAACTCAATCTGGTACATCTTTACTGGCATCAGTTTTATTCATAATTTTAATTTTAATAAATATACTGGTTTTCTTTAAATTAAATTTTAAAACTATAATACTTATAGCTTTAGCAGTTTTGTATGTTTCGGTATTATTGGGCAATCAAAGAGTAGAGAATTATTTCAATGAACTATCTATTCTTTCTTCATATATGAATGGCAAGATATCCATGGGTCCTTATTTGGGTAATCAATTAAACAACATACTTCCTATTTGGCTAAGTTTAGAATATTTTTATAATTTAGACATAATTCCATTACTATTTGGAAATGGCATCGCATCCTCAGCATTTGTTAGTTATTATCATTTAGGGGACAATTATGTAGAGGTATTCGCTAATCCACATTCTCAAATAACAAGAATTATGTTTGAGTTTGGTTTAATTGGGAGTTTTTTATGGTACTTATTATTTTATAATCTTATTTTCAAAATTAAAGAATATATACCACGTAGTAGTTTTACCTACTTCTTAGTTATATTTACATTTAGTTTTGCCGCTTTGTTGGCTCACCGCAATCCTGAAATGTTTTTATTAGTTGGTGTGACATTTTCAGTATATCGTATGATTAGCAAATCAAACTAAAGTTATTAATGGAAGAAGAACCGTTTGTCTCAATAATTATACCTTTTTTTAATCGCCAACATAAAGTTGTAAGGGCGGTGAATTCAGTTCTAAAACAGTCATACAGTAATTATGAAATTATACTGGTAAATGATGGGTCGACTGAGAATATTTCTAAGATAATTTTTTTAATTGATAACCAAAAGAATATTAAATTTATAAATCAAACTAATTTAGGCCCTGCTGCGGCTAGAAATAAAGGTATTAGTCAAGCAGTTGGGGAATATATTGCATTCTTAGACTCAGACGATGAGTGGCGACAAGATAAGCTTAAAAAGCAATTAGATTTTATGCTGAAATCAGGTTTTCTATTTTCTTATACTTCATACTCAATTAAAAATAATGGCTTGCCAGATAAGGAAATTAACCTTGCAAAAAAAAACTATAAGTATCCTTTTATTATCTTTCATAATAAAATTGCTACGCCTACAGTGGTTTTACACAAATCACTTTTAAGAGAAAATTATTTTCCTGAACACGTAAAGTTTGGAGAAGATCAAATTCTTTGGATAAGATTGTCAAAAATAACTAAATTAGGAAATCTTAACAAAAATTTAGCAAATATTCATCATGATATACATACAACCACATTAGATTTTTCAAAAAAAATTGCTGCTTTCAAATCAATAAACAATTATCTAAATAATGCTCCTTTATTAAAAGTTATTCATAGAATATATATATTTTTAAGAATTGTTTTAGGAAATTAGAATGAATAGAAGTAAAAATTTAAAAAAATTTATTCGTTATCTATATATTTATGGTTTTAGGAGAACTCTTATCAAGACTTTAAGTAGAATACGTCCAAAAATAAAAATATGGATAATATTAAGTTTCCCTTTCTATTATAGAAAGAAAGAAAAAATTGCAATTATTGGTTGCGGACAACATGCTTATTCTTCAATAGCTTATTTTTTGACTATCTACTCCAGATCAAAAATTGTCTTTGTATTTGATAAAAATAGAAATGCTGCAAAGTCTCTAGCTTATGCTTATAATTCTATAGATATATCAGAAAGTGCAATTGATGAATCAGTACTTAAATATAAGCCAGATATTGTATATATTGCTTCAAATCACTCTACACATACTTATTATGCCCTAAAATTTCTAAAGTATGGATGTAATGTTTTTATAGAAAAACCAATTGCAATTAATTATCAACAGCTAGAATTATTGTCAAAGTATGGTAAAGATAATAAAAATCAAATCTTCGTAGGGTATAATCGTCCACATTCTAAAAGTTTAAAAATAATAAGAAATACATTAAATGGAATTGACCAAATTACTGCAGCTTTTTTTGTAATAGGGCATTTGTTACCGCAGGATCACTGGTATAGGGATCCAAAAGAGGGATCCAGAATAGTAGCAAATGTTGGTCACTGGATAGATCTTATAATGCATATTTTATATTTGAAGCAGAAGCGACCAGAATTTATCGATATAAGCATTACGTACTCAAACGAAGAAACACCAAGTGATAATATAAATATTTCATTTGTCACAGATGCAAAAGATTTATTTATTATTACATTTACCTCAAGAGGCGAGCCATTTGAGGGAGTAAGTGAGGAAATAAATATTCAACAAAAAGATAATATCATTAAGATTAATGATTTTAGATCAACAAAAGTATGGAGAGGTTCACTTCTAAAAAAGTACCACCATTGGCCAAAAGATAATGGTCATAAAAATGCAGTTCTCGAACCCCTTCAGAATGAACTTAATAGAAAATGGTGTGAAATAAACGATTCGACAAAACTTATGTTAAATATAGAAAATATGGTAAAAAAATCTATAAATAATGATAGGTTCAATTTTTAGTTATGAAGCAAATTTTTCAAAATCTTACTGATGGAAAGATATTTATTGAAGACCTACCGATACCTATCAATGGTAGAAACTATGTTCTCATAAAATCATTGAAGAGTGTAATTTCCCTTGGTACCGAAAAGATGCTTATCGATTTTGGTAAAGCGAACTATATAAATAAGGCATTACAGCAACCGAATAGAGTCAGCGAAGTTATTGAAAAAATTAAAACTGATGGGATTTTAACTACTGTTGGCAGTGTTAGAAATAAATTAAATCAACCAATACAACTTGGATATTGTAATTTAGGTGTAGTTATAAAAAGCTCATCTGATGAGTTTAGAGAAGGCGATAAAGTAGTTTCAAATGGTGCGCATGCAGAATATGTTTGTGTAGCAGAAAACCTTTGCTCCAAAGTACCTTCAAATATAAATGATGATACTTCAGCATTTACGATAATTGCATCGATTGGACTGCAAGCTGTGAGAATCACTAATCCACAAATAGGTGATAAGGTTGTGGTATTTGGATTGGGTTTAATAGGACTGTTAACAGTTCAAATACTTTTAGCAAATGGATGTGAAGTACTAGGAATTGATAAAAATGATAATCGTTGCAATATTGCAAAGTCTTACGGCGCAAAAATTTTAAACTCCTCAGAAGACACAGATTTGATATCTTCAGTGAACAACTTTTCTGCTGGTGCCGGAGTTGACTCAGTAATTATTGCGGCTTCATCAAAAAATGATGAAATAATTCATTATTCAGCTCAATTTTGTAGGCAAAGAGGAAGTGTAACGCTAGTAGGTGACATAGGGCTAAATATAAAAAGAGATGACTTTTATAAAAAAGAAATAAAATTTCAAGTTTCCTC
>MDTB01187894.1_pt1 | contig 51329 bp, 65 predicted proteins | sample 811161 | NCBI WGS metagenome assembly MDTB01 (sample SAMN05326650, study PRJNA326480) | marine metagenome | isolation source: seawater | place: Mediterranean Sea | collected 2009
ATCTGGTTTAGTTGGCTCGCCAATGGAAAATTATCAAGCTGAAATGCACACTAGATACTCTTTAACGACACCAACACTTGAGCAGTATAATGTAACAGGCCAAGAGTGTAATTATAGAAAGGCGGTTTTAGATAAATGACTATTAAAGAACTACTAGCTAAGCTAGAGAAGCACGAAGCTGAGTGCGCTATTAGATTAGACAACATCAAGGAACGTTTAGATGATGGAAAAGAAAAGTTTGACTTCTTGCAAAAATCTATCTGGGGGTTGTACGGGATTATTATTACTATCACTGTTGGGGCTGCTTTTACTTTGGCCCAGTTTATCTCATAGCCAAACAGACAGTGGTAATAGCTCTACGCAGTCAGGTGATTTAAATACTAATCAGCAGGGCGCTACAGTAGATAGCAACAATGAGACTACTACTAATACTAATCAATACAACGGTGCGGGCAGTGCTAGCGAGATACCTGTAGCCAGTGCAGTAGCGCCAAGCCTGATGTCAGGTGGTAACGATAGTTGTTTGAAGTCTACTAGCGGCGGTGTATCTACCTTACAGATAGGCATAAGCTCTGGTAAATATGTAGAAGACGAGGAGTGCAACAGACGTAAAGATGCACAAATGTTATTTACGCTTAATATGAAGATAGCGGCGATAACCAGGATGTGCCAAAGTGATAAGAACTGGATGAGTATGTTTGAGTCAGGGACGCCATGTCCCCTTATTGTGGGTGGTAAAGTAGTAGCAGGTAAGAATGCTTACCTAATGATGAAGCGTAAACCCACACTTTTTGTAAGGGATTACGAAGCAAACAAAGAATATTTTGATGTTGCGTTAGGCATTAATGGAGAAACAAATGGTGAACATAAAGAAAGCGGTAGTGATAAGTCTATTAGCGAGCGTTTCCGCACAAGTAAGCGGTGATGCAGGTGTCTACTATCCTCAAGCTGTTTCTTTTGGCAGTCTTATTGACCCTAATATAAACCCTTTACGCCCAGCTGGCGACTTTGTAGAGATACAAGAGCTGGTTAATACTGCTAATTACATCAATACACAGGTCAGCGATGCCCAGGCTAGCGTGGTAGAGATGGCGATGGGCGTGCCAACTGACTCTACAGGCGTCGCAGGCACAATTGTTCCAGTAGCGGGGCGTACAGACTCACACAAAATAGATCTTCTGGAGGTCGCCTACTATAATCAATCTATCCTAGACACGGCTAATGCTAATTATTATTCAGCTCAACACTTACTGGTGGATAGCTATGAAGAGAATATGGATCAGATGGAGGCGGCTATTGAAATGTTTGCAGGTGCGGCAACAGAGATTTCAAAGGCAGAAGCAATATATACAGAGGCTATTACTGCTCAAACTGATGAAGACCGCATCCAGTTGCAGAATTACATTCGTGCAAATGATGTGCAGATTGACCAATCAACAGTGCAAACGTTTAACCAATCGCTTGACGTTATTGAAGACAAAGCACAAGCAGCTACTGCTAGCTTATGGGCAAGCCAAGATAGCTCAACCCTTGCTATGATTAACTACGATGGTATTGCTACTTTAAGTAACATGACTAACTCTACAGTTGCCTATGATGCTTGGTCAGATCAAATGACCATCACATGGGATAACGCTACTGACACTGTTCTGCAAGGCGTATTCTTCAACAATGCAGACAATATAGGGTGGACACAGGCTACTACAGAGGTGTATGACGGCTTTTATAATGATACACCTCCGATTAGCATCAATGAGATGTACTCAGCATATTCTTATGGATCGGGGGAAACCGTAGCTTCTATGGGATCTGGATATAATATTAACGCAAAACTGTACGATCCTGTACAATTAGTACAAGATGTAATCGATGTAACTAACGAAAATCCGACTACAAATTACAACAACCAAAACGGGAACTTAGGCGGTCTGTAATGGCAATTGAAGATATAGAATTAGACGTAGGCGGCACTAAATTTAAAGGAGTTTACATAGCTATACTGTTTAGTTTTGCTACAACTATAGGCGGCGGCATATGGGCAGCTAGCGAGTTTGTATCTCGCATAGATAATATTGAACAAACGTTGACCGATACTATAGAATCTATACCTGACATAGAGCCTATGGAGCTAGAATTAGCTTCCATTCGCACTAAAATAGAGGATAATGATCTGGGGCATCTGCAAGGCAAGCTGGCGGAACTCGACACACTATTACTTAGTATAAAAGAACGTCAAAGTGAAGTTTTGACAGATGCCTCAACTTCTACAGCCAAAGTTAATAGCATGGAAAAAGATTGGATTGAAGTACGTAATGAGTACAAAGCAATGGCGGATATGATTAAACAGTTTGAGAAGGATGTTCAAACATTTAAAAAAGAAGTGGATGACCTATGGAAAGGGTTAGACGCTGCATCATCACCACTAGGATAAATTATGATTAAGAATTTTTGGGAAGAATTAAAAGCGTTAGTTAGTAAATATAAATTAATTATAGAAGCCCGTTGGGTCGCGTTTAAAGGGTCCGTTAAAGCATCTCTCCGTGTTTTAAAACGGCATGACTTAGAGCCCGAGCGTAAAGCAGCTAAACCAAAACCAATGGCAAAGGCTAAAAAGAAGGCAAAATAAATGTCATATTTCCAGATAAAAAAGTTTAGTGGTATAGCACCAGCACTTTCAAATAGGTTGCTTAACGAGCAGTTTGCGCAAGACGCGCAAAATGTTGACTTTACGTCTGGAAAATTAAAACCCGTGCGTACTGATGTTGAAGTTACTTCGTCAACTCAAAGCTCTAGCCATGTGGTTATAGAAGGTATATACCCATATGAATATACTGCTACCGCAATTGCAGCAGCTAACTTTCGAGGTATTTTACAATCTAATGTAGCATCTACTTTTAGCGCATATCATTTTGCAAGTAACAAAGGGTGGCATGGATACTACGGGATGTGGTCAACTGGGACGGGTACTTTTAGTAACCCTCAGTTTGATATATCTCAAATATATGCTGTTTCAAGCGCGGGTTATTATGCGGGGAGTGGTTTCGTAGGACTAGTAGTAACTGTTGAAGACCTTACTAGGACTACGCCTTTTGAAAAAACTCATCTTGGCTCTTCTTCATCTTTAAAAATAACTACCGGTAATTATGACGGCGAAAGCGGTGCTGCGGCGATTGCAGGTAAAACAGGTAATATATGGATCGCTGATTTTAATGGTTCTGATACTGCTTTTTCTGCTTATGGTAATACACGGGCGCAGTGGACGGTTACTATAACTAGTGTTGAATTTGCGGCTATTTTTAACGCTGGGGTTGACTACTATATAGAAATAGATGAAGCAGTTGGCGCAACCGTGTCAACAGTTGCTTTAGGCACTGCTAATAAAAGTTATATTTTTAAACCTGCTGCGTTAGTTGGTATACCCGAGTTTCCTCCTACAAGATATATTACTACTAATTATTCTGGCACTGACGCTTTTGTGTGGGCGGAATATATAAAAATACCTGGGGATCAAAAATCTAAATTAACAGTTGGCGATGAGTTATCTGGCGTCACCTCTGGTAGAACCGGAACGGTTACGTTTTTTGAGTTTGATGGCACTGATACTTTTGTGTTTTTTGAAAGAACACATCACGTAGGTGCTGGCACACATAGCGCTAGCGGGAGTAGTGCGACAGTATTAACGGATGCTGCTGAAACATACACTGATGTAGCACCTTATACTACTGATAACGCTTTAGCAGGCGCTGCTGTAACAGTATATAAGACTGGAGCGGGAGCAAGTAACGTGTACCAGGGCACGGGTATTGTTGCATCTAATGATGTTAGTGCTAATACAGTCACTGTTAACGATCTTCATAACTCTAATGCAAATGATTTTGATCAAAACGATGTTTATAGCATAGGTTTTGAGCCTAATCTTGAGTTACATACTTTACAGTACGACGGTGGCAGTACGTATTGGAATGCACCAGGTGTCGAAGGTATTTACAGCGGCATGTTTAACCCGTTAAAAAATAAAGAAGGCGGCAGTGATTACGATACTCTTTCAGGTATTACGGCTAAAACGGGATTAGGTTTTGACCCATACTTTTCTAATACAGGTACAGTTATAAACCAACGGATGGTTAGGTCCTTTGCTAAAAATGACGGGACATTTGACTATAATGATCACGATATACATTCAGATGCTGTAAGTGGTGATCCAAGTACTGAGAACAGTCAAATGGAGTATGCAAATGATTACGACTATGAGTGGAAGTGTTTCCATAAGAACCATCCTTTATCTCAGTTAGGCGGCGATATTGGTAACATGGGGACTATATTTGTTAGTAAAAACGCAATTATAGCCGATCAAAATCAATCAGGAGACCCTACCGCGTCAGATAACTTGTCTAATACTTTTATAATAGATGAGGGCGATGTAGTTGTTTTTAATGGCTGGGGTTTTGATACAGCAGATTCAAGCACATCTACAGGCTTGCGTTTGAATTATGCAGAGCAAAATGTAGGCGTTGTTCCAAATGTTAGCGGATATAATACTAATGCTTCTAATGCTGAAAATCGCCAAGTAGATTTAAATATGAACTGGGTAGCTCAGCCTACTGCTACTGCTGGCTCTAATAGTACAGTACCTGTTTCTGCTTTTGCAGCTGAGCATGGCGGACCTTACTGGTTAGTTCAGAAAAAAGTTAAAGTACACACAGCTTTTGGCATACATACAGTGTTAAATACTAATCAAAGTATTGTAACTGGTAGCGCTACTTCTGATGGTAGCACTACCACTTTTAATGACACTACTAAAAATTGGGAAACTGATTATTTAGTAGGTAAGACGTTAGTTAATGTTACGCAAGGTCGTGAAGCTGTTATAACGTCTAATACTGCGACTCAGTATACGTTTTCTGGGTTCATGCAGATACCTGCAGATAGAGATGACACTAACCCTAATTATGAGTTTATATGTAGGGATACTCCACAAGGGACTAAACAGTATGAAGAATATTACATTAAAGAACCAATTCCAGGTACAACTTCTATTGCTGGGCAAGTATTAACAGAAAACTTTTATGATTTTGTTTTGTTAAGTGTAGTATCTTTAGATAAAGAAAGGCATGTGTTTACAGAAAGTAGCTCTAGTAAAGCGGTTGCGTGGTGGTGTAGTAGATATACTGAAGAAACTGTTAATGTTATTAAAAAGAATCAAAACGAAGTTTCTAGTTATTTAGAGTTTTCAAAAAAACCTTCTATAGCAAGTAGCCCAGTTACTGCTGATAAGTTTAATCGCATATATTGGACTGGTGAAGACTATCCTAGGGTTGTTGGAGAAGAACAGATAACTAACAATCTTATTTTAGGCACAACTACTCCGAGTGCTTCGTGGCTACCTAGAAGTTATAGGTTAGGGATACCTATACCAAGAGAGCCAGCGGCCGTTGCTAACGTAGCAGGCGTAGCAACGGCGGGGGTAGCCGATGTATTAGTTGTATCTTATGTATACACATATGTAAGTAAGTTTGGCGAAGAAGGGCCCCCTAGCCCTCCTAGTGAACCAGTAGAATTTTCTTTTGGCCAAGCGGCTTTGCTTACTGCTATAGGGGCTAATGATTTAGATCTACAAAATAATTCTGAATATAATTTTGGTGTAGGCGCGGTAAAACGTATATACAGATCTAATACAGGTTCTACTGATACTGTGTTTCAATTTTTAGATGAGATACCTTTTAGTAATACCGCGTATGTAGATACAAAAGATCCGGCTTATTTAGCTGAAGTATTACCTAGCACAAGTTGGGTTGGCCCACCAGATGATGATAGTTTTTTATATCCAGATGGACCAATGCAAGGACTTATTGAAATGGCTAACGGCGTATTTGCTGGGTTTACTGGCAATCGTTTATGTTTTAGTGAGCCGTTTTTACCACATGCTTGGCCTATAGAATATAGAAAAACTGTCGAAGATACTATTGTTGGTTTGGGCGCAGTTAGTAACGGCGTGTTTGTTCTTACAGAAGGCAAGCCATATTTCTTTTCTGGTAATGATCCAAGCACCATGTCTGGTACTCAAATTGATTTTGCGCAAGCATGTATAAATGTAGATTCTATAGTAGATATGGGTGATGCTATATACTATGCCGGCCCGGACGGTTTGTGTTCTGTTTCTACAACTTCAGCTGAAATATTAACTAGAGGTTTAATTGACTATAGAGATTGGATAGGCGAGTTTGCAGCTGGTTCTTACAGAGGCGCTAGACACGAAGGCAGGTATGTTGCTTTATTTTCATCTGTTATAGCTAGTGATGAGTTTCGTGGTTGGGTTTTAGATGCATCTAATCCTGAATCGGCTTTAAGCACTCTTAGTAGAACCGGCGTAACGCTAGCTACTTATACGGACCCAAGTGACGATAATCTATACGTAGTAGAAGGTGCAGTGACTGCGCAAAAAATTAAACGTTTTCAAGCATCAGATACTGACAGTAGTTACGCTTGGAAATCAAAAGAATTTACTACAGAAAAACCTATTAGTATGGGTTGGGTTTCTGTACACGCTGAGTCATACCCTACATATGTTGGTACGTTTCCAAATGGTACGTCTGTGCCAGCTACTGGTGCAGCGCTTGAGGTTACTGTTGTAGCAGACGGTACAACTATTTTTGTTGCTAAATTATCTAGAGATGCAACAGACACTTTTTTTATACAAGAAACGATTACTTGCCTCATTAAGGGCATTGATACTGCAATTGCAGATACTAGGTTAAACCAACCTTCTATGCGATTACCAAGTTTTGTTTGCGACAATTGGAATGTGAGCGTAACAGGAGACAATGTAGTGAATGAGCTTTGTTTATCACAAAGCCTAGCAGAGATACGGGATAACTAATGCCTACTAATTATTCAACTACAAAAAAAGCAGTAGTCAATGGTGTGCCTGCTGTGCCTACTAATGTTGATAAAAATTTAAAGCAATACTTAAATAATTTAAATGAATTAATAGAATCAAAGTTAGGCATACGTGGCAATGCTTTAGATCGTCATGTAACCTTGCGTGAATTGCAAAATACGGGAGTAGTTGATCGAATAGATGCAAGCGGTAAATTTAGCCCTAACGCAGTAAACTCACAAAACCGTGGGTTTACTAACACGGGTACAATGCGAATGTTTACTAGTAAACGTACGACTTCTTTTCAATCAGCTAGTTTAACATTTGAGCATGGGCTTGGGCGAGTGCCTGATTTAGTTCAAGTATCTATGCATTGTACTAAGACAGAACAAACTTTTGAACCTGGGGATATTGTTGTAGCTGCTAGTTCTACGGAGTTGGACAACTCTGGTGGCACAGAAGGGTTAACGACTATGAAAACAAAAGATCAAATCATTGTGCATATAGGAACTAATGGTTGGGGTAGTGTTGTTGAGCCAGATAATACAGCAGCTTTTATGGGTAATGAAGATACTGCTAGCGATTCAAGTTGGGATGTAGAAGTTAAAGCGTTTACGTTTCAGGAGAGCACACAGGGGAACTAATTATGTCTGATGACACTATTATTAATTTAGAAACCCACGATGATTACCAAGAGACTCGCCCGCATTACGAAGCAATGTGTGCAGACCTACAAAAAGTACTTAAGAAGTATGATCACGACTTGTTTGCACACGAGAAAATTGCTGCATTAGAAACTCTTAAATATATAATTATGGTATCTGAGTGTCTTGAGATACAAAACTAGGCTCTTCTTCCCATATATTTACTTGAAAGCCAAATCTAGTCCCGCTTTTAATTGGTGTTACTCTATGCCATCTAGACGGGTCAAAAATAATTATGCGATTAAATTCTGGGTGCACACGCTCAGTAAGTTCTTTATCAGTCTCTCCGTGTTTAGCTATTTCTAATAGCCCTCCATTAACTACATGCGGAAACCCGTAGTAAACGGTGCTAGTTGATGGCGATACTGTTATGTTTTGTTCATCGTGTAGTTTTTCATCTTTGTCTTGATGCCAATCAAGTTCGTCATCTTTGCTGCAGATGTTAGCCCAGTATTCAAACCCAGCTATTTTAGATAGGTCTATGTGACCCCATATAATTTGTATTAATTCTTCCCAAATATTTTTTGGCGGGGTTTGGCCAGTCCACCATCTATAATCTTCTTTAGTTTCTTCGTGCGCTAAACAGGCCCATATTTCTGGGTTGTTTAAGCGTTCTAATAAACTACTATCGTAAGGTAAAAAATCATTTTGTATAATCATATAACGCTCCAATCCTTTAAGGGTGGCAGGCAGTATTCTATGTTGCTTGTTTCTTTAAGCGTCATAACTATATCAATAGCTATTGAATATCTTGGCTCTTCAGTTAAGTTGGGCGTAGTACAGTGGCTTGTTTTTGCTGGGAAGATTATGTAGTAATCATCTAAAGGGTCCATCTTTATTCCTCTAGCAGAGAATTCATTGGTTGAACTTAAAATGTTTTGCTCGTAACTTTCAGAGCTCATTAAGTCTGGTATTAGTTCATTATGGTCAGTTTCAGCTCCTAAGATGATCCCTCCGCTGTTTTGAGGGACTTTTGGGTAGTAAACTACTGCTATAGACGCGTAGGAGTGCGTATGGATGGGTATATTTTGTTCACTTAAAGCTTTTGTACCCCATGACCTGACTACATTAAAGTCAAAAAAACTTGGGTTAGTTCCAATATTCTTGCAATATTCTTTTACACATTGACCTAGATTATTAAATAAAGGTTTAAACAGGTCTGTTTTATGCAGAGTTGAAAAGTGATTCAAGTCACCTGTCCAGACATCTCGTCTTTCTGTGTTTATTGTTTTTTGTTGCCTGTCTATTTCTTTAGTAAACAGGTGTCTAGTTTCTTTAGATAAGCCAAGCTCGCCGTAACCTACGCCTAAGCCTAGTATTTTATCTATGTTGGTAGTAGGCATTGTTGTTCAATCCATTTAGATACTTGTTTGAATGGCACACAATTGTCTTGGAAATAACTTTTGGTTATAGGTTCTTTCCATACGATTGGGTATTGCATGATTAACGCTTCACGGCCCACGCCCAAGACGACTGCAACTTTGTGTTCCTGGTTGTACATGCGTTGCAACCATTCCTGCTGCAGCGCCGATATGTTGCATTTGATATTTGTTTTTGATCTAACAGGAAGTTTTTTTATATATTTATATTCTATAAACATCATACACTGGGGCCCTGCGTAGAACACGTCGGGTATGCCCCCGGTGTATGTGTCTCTTATCTTCCACTTGTAAACTGTGGATGGCAGATGAGAGTGCACGGATTTAATAAACCCGTGCTCATTCATAGTTATGAATTGTTTTGTGATTCATAGAGTTTTTCTGCAATCCTGTAGTCTTCTTCCTGTGCCCAGCCAACTAAGTCAGTAGCAACGTTCATCCAGCTGTTACCAGTCTTAGATGTAGCTGTAACACTATATAACTTCCAAAGGGTAGCAAATCTATCACCGCCTTTCATAGTTATTTGAGAGTTCCAATCACGAGATACACGTAACTTAGAACTGGTGAAGTCCATGATAACCGGGCTTGCGTCTGTCTGTCCAGTTTCAGGGTTCTTTAACAGTAATAAATGAGTGTGTGTTTCGTTAACATCCCAGTCAGAAGGGTTTTCTTGCGCAGATACGTAAGTGTTAGCGTCGGCTGCAGATGCAAACGTACCGCCGTAACCGCCGCCGGCTTCACGACTACGCCATGCTTGCCATTGGTTTTTAAATGTAATGCTTATTGCATACACGGCATCACCGTAATTTTCTCCAGTGAGGGAGTTTAAAAAGTCGCCTGCTTTTGCACCTTCTATATACTTAGGGTGATGCGGGTCTACTTCGTCCGACATTTTTTGCAGCAGCTTTAGCCGGGGGATGGTGACGTGGCCTGCGACATCTTCGTTGCCGCGACCAATACCTTCCTGGCCTTGTAAGTGTGCTGGTAAGTCTTGTGATGCTAAAGTAATTTCATTATTCATGATTCGTTATCCTATAAAGATCTAAAGTTTATGCGTCGTATGGTACGTGGCTGCAAACCAGGCACTGCTTCACCCATTTTAAGAAGCTCACGATAGGCTGTAGAGCTGACGCGTCGTTGTATAAGACTAAAGTCACCTGTAGCTATGACATGTGCATAAAGCGCATCCCAGTCCGCTACGTCGGGAACAGTGTCTTCGTTAATGGATACTGAAGCTATGCTATTGGCAGTTCTGTTTAAGCCTTCATCATCCAGTTTTTTAAGGAGCAATATATCTACTTGATCTAATGCTGCCCTAAATTCCTTTAGGCGTTTGTTTAGTCCGTCCATTGTTGCTTTGATTGATGCTCGTTCATCTATTAATGCATTAATGTTTGAGGTTTCATCTACGTTAATCTTCTCCATGGTTATCTCCATCAGTTAGTTTGTTGAGGACGGTTAGTAGTTCTTCCATGCGTCCTAGTTTAGTGTGTAGTTTTTCATACACGGCTGGTTCCCAGGTATTGCGTGCTGCAATTTGTATAATTTCTGTTTTTTGTGTTTGTCCTGCTCTGTATATACGTCGGTTAAACTGTTGAAAATGCTCAGCATTATACGTTGGTGAGGCCCATATGATGCTAGTTGCTTTAGTCATTGTAAGACCATGACCTGCTGACTGCGGGTGACAAAATACGACTTGCAGCTGACCGGCCTGCAGCCTATCGACGTAGTCTTTACGTTTTTTAACGGGTGTATCACCATCGATAACGCCGTATTTAATCTTTCGTTTCTCTGCTTCTGCTACCATATGGTCTCGTTCGTGTTTCCAATTGAAGGCAACAAGGGAGTGCGCACGTGCTTCTACCAAGTCCATTACCATGTCATAACGTTCTGTGTGTATACCTACAGACTCACCATCTTCGTTATACATAGCGCCGGTACATAATTGAAGCAGCTTTTTAACTTTTGCCCCGGCGTGCACGGCGTTGATTGTTACTTTACCTGTGTACAATACAGAGTCTTCTGCAAACGTGTTGTATTGTGCCTGCACTTTGTTTGGCAGCGTAGTGTATAGTGTATTGATTGTTTGCTCTGGCATGTCGAGACACTCTTCAAGAGAGTAACGAACGTTGATGTCACTAAGCAGCGCAGCAACCATCTCTTCTGCGCCGTCTTTGTCTATCCATTCGTTTGCAAAACCATTGAATTTAGAAGTGCAAACCTGCGAACGGAAGCTCCAGAATCGGGCCCCGAGTCGTGCTCCACGGTCCACGATCAACGTTGGGTGCCAGATGTCAAGGATAGTGTTGCTGTTTGGCGTGCCTGACATAGCAATGCGGTGGTCAAATTTGTCAGCTAAAACAGCTGCTGCTTTACTACGCTGCGAGTCTTTGTTTTTGTATGCAGTAAATTCGTCAATACATAATGTGTTGAAACCTTTGAGGACGTGTGGGTTTTTAGCTAACCATTTAATAGCATCATGGTTTGTGATAACTATTCGTGCACCTGATTCGAACGCCTTGAGTCTGTTCTTTGAGTATGCAATTTCATAGGTAAGTCCTGGAGTGAACTTTTCAATATCATCGCCCCATGATGCTTGTAAAATGGAAAGAGGTGCAAGCACAAGCATGCGTTCAACGCCGACTTGTTCATAATAGTCGAGTACGCTACGTGTTTTACCAGTGCCTGGGTCTGATGTAATTAAGCAGCATGGGTTGGATTTTATAAAATCAGTCGTCGCTGCCTGATGTTTGAATGGGGGCGGTATAACGTTGTCCATGTTCGTAGTCCGTGGTTGATTGTACATTTATATATGCGCATGATTTATTTAATATATTTAGGCAGAAATAACCTAGTAAGTTACCTTTTGCAGAGTGCACAGGTTCTAAGGTCCTATTACACTCTGGGCATGGTATTACTGAGCTTATTTGCATTAGAGTTTTACCTCTGGAGGTACTGTGTACCAGCCTAGTTTCCGATACGGGAATGATTCTTTTTTGATTACGCCAAATTTTTCATGATGCATTGTTTTTTTCATAGTGTATAGAATAACTGAAACTGTTAGTCCACCAACTAGAGCTGCCATCATACCAGAATAAGTACCGGCTAGCGAATACATAAGGACTGCAGTGATAGCAATATCAAAGAAAATATCGTACGAGATTATTTTGCGTACACCAAATTTAAAGCATAGAAACAGCATGCCTGCTGCGCCAATAAGACCTGCAAGTAGCATAAATAATACCTCCATATGATAGTAATGTAATAATTAGTTCTAGAGTAGAAATAATTTTTAGTAAAGTCATAGTTCTTCCTGAGTAGATCTCAGTTAAACATTGTCCATATTAGTCCACAAATACAAGCAACGATTATTGAGATAAGTGTAAGTTCGATAGCATTAGCTAACAGTGCGATTGCTACGATCCCTACTGATACTGAGAACAGGCTTTTTAGAAATAGATTTTTCATTTGAATTACTCCATTGTTTATCGGTGTCATAACCTAATGATTGTAAATATTCTAAAAATCCTGTTGTATTAGAGCCGCAACGCATTTCAGAATACGATAAGTTATGTATTTTTGAAAGGAATATATAGTCATAAAGGTCCATTGTTTTATTCCATTTTGTAATGAGGAGATGTATAAGTTGATAATGGTTTAATAGATATACACCAATCAGTTGGTATTGAGTGGACGCCGCCGCCAGCTAAATCAGTTTCATTACCTTCAATAGTACTCATAATAACTATTCGTTCTGTATCTTTAGACACAAGCCAACCAACGCTTTTGCATACTGTTATGTTATGTTTGCGTATGTCTTCTATACTGTGCCATCCGGCTTCCATTTCTACTGCATCGTGCCATGTAACAAGTACTAGTTTTAAAGTTGTTTCCATTATTCTACCCCCCATGTACATTCAGGGAACTCGCCTTTACGATAATCGCACCAACGGCACGCTGTTTTACTAGGGGTAGGATCAAAACGTTCTGCAGTTGTCATTGCAATAGCGCGTTGATGGATACCTGGCATGAAGATCATTGCTTGATCTCTTGTATACCCTTTGATTGTTGTTTCTTGTTTATCTAAGTACCACATTTCTGTTTGTATATATTCTAAATGTGCGTATCGCATAAATGTAGCGATTGCATAGAGCAGCGCTTGTTGGCCGTGCGCTATCTCGTTGCCAAATTTTTTACCTGTTTTATAATCTATAACTCTTGCAGATGTTTCATCTTCGTTTACTAATGCGTCGAGCTTGATGCGGGCCCAGGTGTTTGGCTGCATCCAACCGACTGATTCCCAGTCAAGGCTAAAGCCCCACTCACCTTCAAGCTCTACTTTTGCTTCTGTGTATAAGCGACGTAGTGTTTCGAATTCATCTTTGAATTTGTGCAAAGTGTCCGGCATTTTACCAAGTGTGCCGTTAACGTAATCTTCTGCTTGTTGGTGTATCTCAGTACCGCGTTGTGCAGCGGGCCCAGACTCACCGACAATTTTTTTAACTTTGGCTATGTAAACACTGTAAGGACAGTCTTCATATTTTTTTAAAGTGGAGTAAGACCACGCTCTTACGGGTCCTAATTGATCTGGTTTTGCTAGTGGTTTTTGTTGATCAGGTCTTTTGTCTTGAGTTAATTCAATCATTTAGCTAATCCTTGTTAGGTATTAGCTACTTAGTGTGTCATAGTCTCAAGCAGTTTGCTATCTTTTTCAGTGAAGTAACTGTCTAATAAATAGTCATATTGTTCTTGGTCTATGTTCCAAGACACCTCTACTCCTTGTATTGCAGTTGTACTTCTATCAGCTCCAACAGGTCTTTTACGGGTTCGTTTAATACCGTTACGTTCTATACGTTTTGAAAATTCACGTTGAGATAATTTAGGTGTATGCTCTGTTTGTACATGGAACACTGTACGTAGGTGTTCCATAGGTATAATAGAGTAAGCTTCTTGACTTTCTTTTACCCAATTTTTAATTACACGTTGCGCAGTCATAACATCAGATGCGTTAAACGTGTTGCTAATAGATAGCTCTAATGCGTCAGCAAAGAAACCAATGTTGCCATCTTTTATAGCAGCGCAGAACTCTTCGAATACTGACATGCCGACAGTTTTCATCGTGGCTTTTGCGTCGTTGTTCATGCATGTACGTACGAGTTTATTTTGTACTTTGAATTCTTGTAGCACGCCTGCAAACAGCAGCAGTTCTTGTTCCAGGTCTTCGATGTGTTCTATTACTTCTGGGTATACATGTTCTAGCTTTTTCTCTTGTCGAGGTGCAACGTTGTAGCGCCGGTCGCCGTCTTCTATCTTGACTGCGTCTGGTCTGTTAGTTAAAAAGATAAAGTTAGTATAGCTTGGTAACTCGTGTTGGTTGCTGCGCATTGCACGTATTGCAAGCGTCTTTTCTGTTATTTGGTTCTTTAGTTTGTCAGCCATTTTCATGGTTCCAGAAGAAGCGTCTGCCATACGGAACTCATCAACTATTAAGAATAATGCTGAGCGCATATATAAATTGAATTGTTCTTCAATGTTTTGCAGCGAACGCATTGGCACATGCTCGTCTCCAAACAGAGGTTTTAGTATGTGACTATAGAAGATGCCTTTACCTGTACCAGGTACGCCGGTCAGTATCCATGCTGTCATTGCTTTTGTTTTGTTTTGATATACATATGCAAGCCAGTTTATAAAATATTCAAACTCTAGCTCGCCCCCACCTAATATGTGTGATATTAGTTTGTATGTGAGTGGGCAATGCTCAGCCATATTTTTAGCTGTGCCAACGCCGTACTTTTGCGTTTCTTTAGCAGCTAACATGTATTTTGTTTTACGGTACATGTTCACGTAATACGGTGCAGTGTTGAGGTTCACGGCCGGGCTTTTGTCTGTGGGATCAAACACAACCCTGGCGTCAGGTATAAACGCGGGATTGGTTCGTCCATGTGAACGCATAAATCCTTCTATAGATGTTTTGCTTGTAGGTATAAGTGGATAGCTCTCTGTGAACTGATTTAAATTTGGGTCAAATAGTCCGTTGTAATATGTATCAGTATAGTAATCACGCAGCACAATTGGTTGCACTGCACGCCCTGCTTCTTTTATTTCTTTTTCGTATGTGTCAAAGATAGATAAGTAAAAATCTTTATCAGCTTTTTCTATTTCAAAGATAGGTTCGTCTTTGAAATTATACATGTACGTAGGGTTATTGATGTTAAAGAAGTAAGCGTTTGAATCTCCGCCATTGATGTTGCAACGAATGTAAGGAGTCGATGATTCGTCTGCTATAGTAATTGACATTTTATCTGGATTAGTAAGTATCTCTTCTGGTTTGTTATCTACTGTAGCTATTTGCACGTTGGCTTTAGTTTTTCTAAAACCTATTGCTTGTCTTAATTCGTTTTTTAGCTCCTGTCCTTTTTGGAAGCAAACTTCCGGGCTAATGCTGCTCATCATTGCTGCAAGATTTATGGATGACGCACTACGTTCCACCAAAACGACCCGCTCTAATTGGGGGGAGAACGGATCGCTGGTGGCTTCATCAAACGTAGGAGGAGCGATGAAGATGATTTTCGAGTTGTCAGCTACTGATGTGTCAAGTGGATACTTGAGGGCATGGCTGTTGCTAGACAGTTCGAGTTGGGAACTAAATAGTTCCGAAGTATAGTTAACATGTTGCAGCCATAGCTTAACTGATTTAGCCGGCATTGGTACGGCTAAGAACATAAAGATATGCAGTGATACTTTTGTTTGTTTTAAACCTAAACTAGATGATGCTTGAGCAATGTAACTTATGTCTTGCATTTCTGTAGGTAGACTCATGATGATTTGTTCAGCCATGAACTCTACATCTACTTTAGTTAGGTTTGATTTTTTAGGGTTATAGTTTGATAAAGTAATACCATCAATGTCCAGGACCAAGAGGCTTGTGTATGCTGCACGGTCCGCGAGTCCCGCTCGACTCTCATTAATAACTGGGCGCTTTAAAGGCCCTTTTAGCATGCAGTGTCCTTTGTCACCATGTTGTATTATTAGATCTTTTAGTTCTGTCAATCCGTCTTTTGAGGTCGGAATGTTATAATGGTGGGAAGTAACTGCTTTAACGTGTGGGTATGGAGTAAATGTATTGTCTTTTTTATAGAGCTTACTAAGCCGGAGGCCATTTGTAGCCTCTAAAAATGTGATTTGCACAAGACCCTCCTACGAATCTTTAGATTGTTTTTTCTCGAATATTTCTTTGCGGTCAATATATACTTCTTCGTTGGCATCAAATGATAGCCGAACTTGATTCCCTTCTACCTTTGTTATTTTTATAGTGGTAATGATGCCTCCGTAATCGTGGACAATTACTTCTTCACCGGGTTTCCTTGTTAATACTAATCTGCTCATTTGGAGTAGCATACATCGAAACCACCCTCCGCGTCCAATGGTAATGCAGGTGCCCACTTTGGTTGTATGCACATAGCGTAGATTAGAGCATCCATGTTACGTTGTGCATCCTCCTGGGGTCCTAATGCAATGATCTCATCGTGTACAGTTAACACAATTTTTAGCTCGGGTAATGACTCTTCTATGCGTAACATAGCGTCAGTGATTACTATTCTGGACAAAGCTTGTACAATGTTCTCGGTGATGCGCCCACCCCAAGTACCTTGTCGTTTGCCACCAACTGTGTAGAAATGGTCATCTCCACAAATTTCTAAGTTAGGGTACCAAAGAGACATGTCATTCGGCAGCACAATGCGGCTGTCTTGTATTTCAAGGCAAGCGTATTTGTTTATGAAGCAAAATGGGTCAGCTGTTTGTTCGAGTAAGTTTGTAGCACGCTTCCAGAAACTAGATATGCCTGGGTATGTTGTACGATATGTTTGTACAACACGTTGAGCTTCGTCTAGGTCCATAGTAATGCCAGCTGCTTTGACTGTTGCCTGGAATTTGTCTGCGCCCATACCGTAGCCAAGGCCAAGAATAGCAGTTTTGCCTACAAAACGTTCAGTTGGGTGGTCGTGCTTGTTGATTGGTTTGTCATATATAACTGATGCAAAGTTAGAATATACGTCAACGCCATCTTTAAATGACCGCAGCAGTTCGTGTTCGCTAGCAAGCCACGCAAGCATACGAGCCTCGATGTTTGACAAGTCAGCTACATACACAAACATATTATCAGGTGCGGTAAGCGCTTTACGTAGTATTGAACCACGGGGTAGGTTTTGTAAATTGATTTTTTCTGTACCGCCGAAGCGACCGGTGTGTGCTGCGTAGTAACGAAGAGGTGCAGGCATGGTCCCCTGGGGAGTGACTGCATCGATGAAACGCTGCGCCCGGGTCTCTGCAATGCGACTCTTGACTGCAGTGCGTGCATCCCAGATGTGCTGCAGCTCAGGGTACATGCGTTGCATCTGTTTGAAACCAGGGTCGTTCTTGCCGAAGGCTGGTATTGTTTTGCCAGTGCGAGGACTTACTTTAGTAGCTGGGGTAATATCTATAGATTCTAGGTGCTCTTTGAATTGTTTATCGCTGCCAAGGACCTTGCGGGTAAGGCCAGATGCTTGTATAATATTGTCATTCCTTTCGATTTCTTCGTCTCGGTACTTGATTAGTAGATCACGGTCCACGGTCAGCTGTGGCTCGCAGAACATGCGTGTTGTCATGTCTATTAGTTTGAGTTCTTTGCGTGGGAATCTGTAAAATAATTTTTGGTAAATGGCATATGTTAGATCGACATCTTGTATACAGTATCCTGCTATTGATTCTTCTATATCCGGGGGTAAGTCTCTTATACCTTTCGCAGTTACGAGCTCATCTCCCTTACGCATTGACTCATCATCAGGAAACAATCGAGTTGCCACGTCCTTTAAACGGGCGCTCTCGCCAGGATATAAACCGCGACTCATTGCAGCAGTATCGATATACATCCTAGGTATTAGTTCGTAGTATTGAGTTAGTATGTAAGCATCAAAAGGAGTGTTGTGACAGACTAGATCAACAGATGGCCAGTCAAGTGCACGCAATGCGTCTTCTGTTTCATCTTCGCCATACCATTCGGTAAGTTCATCTTCTACTTTAATGCCGACACCCCAGACTTTGAATCTTTCGTCTTTTACATACTCCATAGTGGACATTTTAGTCAAACTAAACTGGGGATCGAAATAAGTTTCAAAATCTAAGGTGACGAGCATATCAATATCCTATTGATCAAGTAGGTGTACAAGGTCGTGGTAATCCCATTCAACATAATTTGTAACATGTCGTTTAAGAAAACCTTGCATAAGGTCTGGACGGCCACTGGCTGGCACTCCTTTAGGAGCAGTGAAGTTGAAATACAACAGGCCCATAAGAGTGTCAATATTGTCAGCAATTTGCTCAGCAACAAATGCTAACATAGTATTGACATGTTCGGTTGACATTTCTCGCTCTACGAACATACGAGTTAGCTCTTCAATCTGCCTGTCATAATCATTGATGCCATCTGGTTCTACCCAGGACAAAGGCTCTTCATCGAGCCCAGGTCCTGATTGATCAAACCTACCCATTAGTTTGTACCATCCAATGATATTTCTTTGGAAGTTGATCAATAGTTAATGGGGCTTCTGGCAATGCTTTATCTAAAGCTGCTAAGAATTTGAGTGTGACAGGGCGTTGCTTGTAGATAGTTTGTTCAAATTCAGTACGACTTACGCCCATTTTCTTGTAAACATCTACATGACGTAGGTTACGTTGCTGCATTCGAATTTTTACTTCTTTGTAGTTGAGATACATTATGCATCCTCCATGTAAGTGACGGTGCCCCAAGGGGCATCATGTTTTTCGGTAGAGACCCAAAGAACTGGGTACTCTGGTTCATCTCCAAAGTCGTTTGACTCTAGATCGGTTAAGTAAACAACTGCTACCACGTCGGGGTAATGTTCACTAATACAATCAAAAGCGGGTGAGAACATAGTTCCGCCACCGCCTTTGAGTTCTGGTACATACTCATGTGGGTCACAACCTTTGTCAAGCGTAACGGCGTCGGTTACTTCTGTGTCACATTGTAGTATGTGTATAGCTTGTGGAGCACATTGTTGCATAACTGCAGCAGCTTCAGACCAGAATGTCTGCGCATACTCGACGCATGATCCACTTGTGTCGAAAACAACTGCAATCTCGCCTAAGCCCTCGGCATACATACTAGGAAGGTACTCGTCCTCAGATATGTAAGCACGGTTGGGTTTGCGCCAGGTGTAGTCGTCGTCGATCATGTCAGTAAAGAAGGGCCACATGACTGTGCGCCAGTCAATCTTGGGCTCGAGTGCTGCACCAACAAGATCAGAAAGATTACCAGGGAGCTTACCAGCTGCACGGGCAACTTCTGCTGCTTGTTGTATTGAGATGTTCCAATCAGCCTCGAGTGCTGCACCGGATGTAGGTGTCAACGATCCCTGTCCAGGGTCCATGACCAAGCCCCACATTGGTTTGTTTCCTTTTGAGGGTCTGTCGTCGTCACCTAGCATGTTGTAGATTGCTTCGGCTGTCATGTCACGATACTTTTCATCGTGTATACCATTGTCAGGCAGTATGAAGCCTTGTTCCAAGAGGTGTAAATTGATTGCATGGTCACAAGCAACGTTCCATAACTCAGGGTCTCGTTCGCCGCGACGCAATGGATGTGATAATACACAATGCATTACTTCATGCGCACAAAGACCCAGGATCTGATGGCTTGATTGTTTTGCAATAAACTTTGGGTTGAATACCAACCGCTCCATGTCAGTAGCAGCAGTTGGTATGTCTTCAGTCTCTACAAGTTTTAGCTTGATAGCCAACGTGCCAAAGAACGGATGTTCAATGAGCAAGTTGGCACGAGCTTTGGTCATTTGATCGTAAGCCATCATTTCCATAGTTACAGTCCTAGTAAGTTAGATGTGAGTATTGCTTGGTTTGCCTCCGTTGCATCGAAGTCAACTTCTTGACGCACCGTTGCAGCGCGTTCTTTGCGTGTTTGTTTAGTGTGCATTTTTTGTATAACGTTGTCGGGAAGCAGCTTCTCGATACCAGGCCAGGCTTCGATTGCTTGCTTGACTGTGTTGCAGTTGTTAAGAAGCGCTTCAATTTTTGTCTCAAACGTCTTTCGTTTTTCGTTATGTTCTTCGCGAGCTCTGTGATATTTGTCAACGATCCCATTGGCTTTTTCTACGCAGTCAGCTTTGAAATCTGTTGTGTGTATACCACTAGACCAAGAGCCGCCCCACATTGGAAATAAACGTGGAGTATCGAAGTTAACTTCGAAATACGATGCGTCTTTTAGCCTGTGATAATTTTGACGTTCGCCATCTCGGTCAAATGATGGGCTGCCTGTTATAAATCTAACAGATTCTTGTTTTCGAGTAGCGCTATCAGCCATAATCTTAGCTGTTTTCCATGTGTTTGTATCTACAGTAAATTGGGCTAAGGTTTCAAGTGCTGGTACAGTGTCGTTGATTGCTTGCACATAAGGTGAGTCAAGGTATGCATTGTGAAGAAAGTCTTTTTCTTCGTTTGTTGGTTTTGTAGCATGGTTTACGTTGTCCCAAGCTATCATTGCTTCACGATTGAGCTTGTATCGTAGTTCATTAGTCATTCTTACTGATGCCATGGTGATGTCCTCGGTTGATTGATGAAGGCCCGTTGAGCGTGTAAGGTGGGCGAAACCTTTGCAAAGATCGGCAATGCACACGTTGTAACTTGACAGCAATTAAGCAGCTTCTCGGCCAATATTTGAACTTCGCTGATGAAGTCCCGCGTCACGCTAAAAGATGCTGGCGGGGCTTCCGAAATAGCCTCCACCCCGTCCCAGCTTACGCAGTCTCAACTACGGATTTACAGTTTTCTCTAAGTCGTTTGTTTGCAGGCAGTGACCCTGCTCCTCATCGGGTGACCAAACCCCGACTAGCCAGTTACCACACTGGCACGCTGGTTAGACCAAGACATTTGCGTTGTCAGCTGTCCACTGTGTGAACGATGCGTGCTGAAGCAACGTTTTGTCTTTGGCCAATGAGTCACGCACGACGATTACCTGGTATTCTGCAGGCATGCGTCTTGCGAATTGCATTATCGCTTTGAACGTCGTTTGATCTGCACGGGCAGCAAGTGCGCCGGCTACTGCAAAACAAATAGACGTGTCAGATGGTACAGTTACAGATGACGGTGCGTTGATGCATTTGTCGATGTCAGGCATGTCATTGATCATCTTTTTGAATGCAACGAACTCGCCGGCAGGACCGTCGCCGATGAGCGATGCGCAGCCATAGAACTCTTCGTCATGTGTGCCGCCGAAGAAAGGCAGCTTTCGGTTGAGCATCTCCCATGACCGGGGCGTGGGGAATGCAGCTTGCGATACGTCCATATCATGTAGGAGTTTAGGACGGTAACGCAAGAAAGCAGTGATCGCCGGGTCAATGCCTGCATTCACGGCCCACGCACACCAGTCATCGATGTTGGCCTCGAGGGTGTAATGCGCAAAGCGGTTTTTAACCGGAGTGGGCATCTCGTTGACCGCTGCACGATCAACTGACCTGTTGCCATTGGCGATAATCACTGTGTTGGGTGGTAGCTTGTAGCTGCCGATTTGTTTGTCAAGGATGAGTTGTAACAAGCCATTCATAGTTGCTTTACTTGCGTTAGGCAGCTCCTCGATGGCCAGGACAACAGTGCCTTGGTAGTTACTATCGGGATAATCTTCTGGTATACCGTATCGAGTGCGGTATGTGCCGTCTTCTTGTTCAACTACTTTGAGACCGCCGCGTATGTCAACTGGGTCAAACAAGTTTGCACGCAGCTCATATAGTTTTGCACCGAGTGCACGAGCTAAAGCATATGTTATTTGTGATTTACCAATACCGGGCGGGCCCCAAAGCATTGATGGTATGTCAGCTTTGGCATTGCTGATAAGCTCATTGCCAAGTTGTGATGCACGAATTGTACGCATATTTAGTCTCCATTAGTTACGTGAGTTTTCGATTTGTTCAAGCTGTTCAATACTGTCAATAGAAGCATTGGCATCCATCATGATTAAAGTTAAGCAACCCAACAGTACGTCGGTAGGGTTTTGTTTTGCGTATTCAATCATTTTCTTTGCTTGGTTTTTGAACGCTTGTTGTTTCGTTTGTTTTGTTTGTTGGTTTAAGTTTAGGTTTATCATATTTAAATATCCTATCGAATGATTCGTTGAATTTATCCTTGTTAAAGGGCCTTGGCACACTGCCTTTGCTCATGGTTCACGGTCTCCGGTCAGTTTGTTGAAGATTGCATCAACTCTGTTGATTTGTGTTGCAATTTCTACTTCTGTTTGCAGTAAAAATATTTCGTTTTCTGTAATGTCAGCAAGTTTACCTGCAATAATTTTTTCAGCCATAGCTTGTAGCACGCTGTTTTCGTATGCGTCGTTTGGCATTGCTTCTTGTAGTAATTCGTTTAGTTCATTCATATTAGTGTTTCCTCTTTCCAGTCTTGTATTTCTTTATCTAGTTTATGGGCAAGCCTACGTTCAGGCCATTCGTTATCTTCTGCTGTCATTATTTCTTTATCATTAACGGCGCCGTATGCTATTAGTTGCACGTGGATTTGTAGAAGGTCAATGAAATTAAGAGCTTTTTCTAACAGCTCATCTTTGTCTATTACTCTACCGTCGTCGTATTCAGTCATCTGTAAATCCCTCGTCAACTAGTGATTGTTTAAGTTCATCAATTGCGTCTTGTATTTCTTGTAGTTCCTGCTTGTTTCTTTCACGGTGCAGTATTTCATTATGATCGTCTGTTTCTTTATGTAGTCGTTCATGTTTGATTATCTGTTGCACATCAGCTGGTGTTAGCTGTGTCTCTGCTGCTTCAGTGATGTCTTCTATCGCTTTAGCTAGTCGTTCAGTGTTATGTGCTATAGCTTCAAGCCATCTGACCATTACATGTTCATACATAATTACCTCCGTGGCACGCAGCCAGTCCTGGTTGTAGGTGACCCCGCCGAAGCGGGGTTCCTGTGGTTGCTAGAATGTAGCAGCGATTGCTTTGTTAAGGTCAGCTTGAGCAGAGTCTGCTTTTTGCTGCACGTTAACTGGGCGACTGCGGTTGGTATGGTAGTCAGCGAGGCGCTTCAAGTTGTTGAAGATAGCCTTCTTGACTTGATCAGTGTTGATGTTGAAGTCAGTGCCGAACTCATCGTTGATCTCTATGAGTACGTCGCGGGATACGCGCCACTGTCTGCCCATAGCTGGGATCTTGTTAGACAAGTCATCGTGGAACTTGATTTGATTGTCTGACAATGAGCCTTTGCTGCATAGATCATCGTATGTACGACGGTCGATACACCAGTCAGCAACAAGTCTGTTGGCTGCACCTGCGAAGCTGTACAACATGCCTTGCGATGGACGCTGTGCATTGCCGTTGCTAGCAGTGTGTGATGATGCAAAGAATGAGCGCATGAACTTGATGCCTGCGTCTACTTCGTCTGCATAAGTGTCAGTATCTTCGCCGTTGTAGCTGCTGTCACCGTAGGCGTTGTAGTAAGTCAAAGCTGTTTCTACTACGTCTGATCGAGGTGCAAGCTTGCCGTCTTCGTCAAGTCGGAATGTGTCGAAGAGATAAGCTGGATAGTCAGCTGTGTGTACAACTCTAGCTGCTACGCCCTCTGGATCTGCATTAGTATCTTGAGTGTACATGTCGTGCGTTGTTTCTTTAGCGTATACGACTTCTTTAGTTTCTACTTCTGATGGGTCAAAGTGTGTAGTTTTCATAATTTAATCTTCCATTTCTATTAGTTTGATTTGAGTTTCTAGTTTTTCGATCACGTCTGCTGGGTCTTGTGCACCCTCGCTTTCGTTTTCTGGCTGTCGCCATGCTTCTGATTCCATAAAGGCCATCAGATATTCGTTTTGTTTATTCATATGCACCTCCTACAATGCGTGATTAATAAACTGATGTTGGAAATATAACTGTGTACAAGCCCTGTTCATAAAGCGCTTCTTGCATATCAAGTGCTCTTGAGAAGGGCAGGTTGACTGCTAGATGTTGCGAGGGGTGTAAAATCTCTGTTGAATCTGGATGAATCCAACTGACGTCATCTATGATTCGTTTTATGTCGCTAAGACGAAGGTCTGCAAAGCACTCTTTTCGTGCGCCGCTGTTGTTTAAGTTTTTGATGGTGTCGATTCGAGCTTTAGAATTGTAACGGCCTTCTCTGTCGTCGAAGTACCCGTCTAGCCCTATAGCTGCGACGATCCAGTTACGCCTTCGTTGATAGTCTTCTATTGTTGGTAGTTTCTTTATGTTCATTTTTCGTTCCTCTTGTTGTTTAATCAAAGACCACGAACAACGCCTGTAACGGAGTGGAAGGCGTCCACGAATCACGGTACACGGTTGGGGGTGGCACGCTACGATGCACGCAGCGAGCTGCACGCTTTGTCGGTGAGGTAAAAAAAGATGATGGCCCGTCAGGACTCATCATCTTCAGTTGATACTGCTGTGATTGATGGCTTGTGAGCCGGTGATAGTATTGTGGAGCCTGGGTCTTCTTGTTCCCAACGTTCCAGAGTGCGGTATGCATCTTCCTCTGCCATGTACTCGGTGTTGCGAGCCCATGGTTGTGGTATCCAGTATCCGTCGTGCTTACGAGCGTCAATCTCATCAGCCCATTCGAATTCTGTACATACTTGGCCTATGTAGTAGCCAGCTGCTGAATGCATAACGCAGTGCGGAGATATTAGTAGTATCTCTTCGCCTATGTTGTAGTGATCTAGGTCTACGCGATGTTGTACTGCTGTTACCCAAGCCTGTGTATTAGTATCGATCATTTTGTATACTCCTAATAGTTAAAATAATAACCAGACACAACGGCAGCTACCGGAGGTAGCGCCGCATCTTTTATCTTTTAAGATCTAGATGATAAGACGGACTAGTTTGTGGCACGCTACGAGCACGCTACGAGGTAGCTATTACAACTGGCCCTAGAAACCTAGGGCTAGTTGTTGAGGTTGCGCTGGTGTTGGCGCTGGTGTGAACAATACGCCGCGAAATGGTTTGTTGAAACTCTCCATGGTGTTAGCCATGTGTAATGCACCGCGCGATTCGCCGTCCCAAAATATAACGGCGGCGTCTGCATGGCGGGCCATTCTGGTGTTGCGCTCAAAGCCAGCGGATTTGCCATAGCGTGCCCAGTTAGCTGGGAAGCGCTCGAGCTGACAGCCGCGCTCTTTGGCGTAGCGCTCACCGAGCTGATCTGCGCCGCGTGCTGTACCGCTGACAATGTGGACAGTGGATAGGTCTTTGTTAGCTAAGAAACGATCTAGCTTATCTTTTAATAAATCGTAGTCGTTGAATGATCTGGAACCTGCAACAATAAGTTTAAACATAATATGTACCTGTGGTTAAATTAAAAGGGTTGGGGCCGAAGCCCCTAGAATGGTATGTCTTCATCCCAATCTTCGCTGCCGCTAGGGGTGAAATCGTAAGCTAGAATGTCGTCTTCTATAGCGTCGAGGATGTTCTCAAATGTGCTGGTCTCTTCGCAAGTCAGCTCATCATTGTCAATCGCTCGGCGTATAGAAGCAGCTTCATCTATGAGCTCTTGAAGCTCAGTCGGTATAGTATCCATAGGCGCCTCTAGTAAATAAATTAAAGTTAATGTTTCAAGAATCACGAGCCACGCTCAACGCCTGTAGCGGAGCGGAAGGCGAAAATATGTACAAATGTGTACACGAAACGGGGGTGTGTACACGGTGTGTACACTAATGTGTACACGAATTGAAAAAGGGCCAAAGCTAGATGGGGCTTGGCCTAAGGTGGGTGTGTACACTGTGTACACGGTTTAGAGGTTAAGTTAAGTAGAAAATAAAAGTTATAAATAAAGTAGGTATATATAAACGAACTTAAAAAAGTGGACACACAGGACACACAGTGTACACATTGCGTTAAGTATCTGATATAACTGTGTTTGTTTGTGTACACGATTTATTTTAAACCGTGTACACACGTACACACACTGTGCGTGGACCGGAGAGCGTGAATCTTGGAGAAATAATCATGATTGTATAATAAATGATCAAGATAGGGGCGAAACCCGCACGCTACGATCCCCTGTGTTGTTTGGTCCACGGTCCGGAGACCGTGGCCCGGAGACCTAAGCTGGTTATTCGTCCTCCTTTATCATGTAGTTAAACCACATAACGTCACCGACACACGATAACGCAAAGAAAGCTAGAGCAAACACCCACAAACCAGACATTGCAAACATGACTGAAAGTAGCATAGGTATACCCGCGATACACATAAGAACAAAGTTAATAAAGCTCATAAGATTCTCCAAAGTTAAGTTACACGAGGTGTAGGGGCCGAAGCCCCTGTGGTTATCGGCCAGTAAAGAAGTCATAGCCAGTCATGTAGTCCTCATCGCCGCATGCGTAATGGTCAGATGATTGAGAGTAAACGCAGATGTAGTCATCAGGTATCATGTTCGGCGTCATGTAGATCTGGTCGTGTCGTGACCAAGCTACGAAGCTAGTGATGACTACAGCGAAGACAACAACGGGTACAACTAAAGTTTTAAAGGTAGATTTAATATACATAATGTTCTCCAAAGTTAAGTTAGTAAAAACAATAAAGATTAACAACGGGCTAAGCGAAGCGCAGTCCGTAAAAGGACAGGGGCCGTAGCCCCTGTTGTTATCCCCTGCTGATGTAGTCAGTGCCGAGGTGCTCATCGAGGTCAACCAAAGCTGACACTTCAGCTGCGTTGGCCGCGCGTTCAGCTGAGTCAGCGATGTCGCCGCAGATGAAAGCGATGATGGTAGATATGGTGGCGAGTATCCAGCCAGTCGGGTTGTCCATGAAGCCGTCCAATCCTTTCTTAGCGATTGCGTTGCGGTTAGTCCAGAGGTTAGTAGCTGTTTGTTTAATGTTCATGTCATACTCCTATTGATTAAAAACAATAGAGATCAACAACGAGCCAAGCGTAGCGCGGCGCGCGCCTTTGACCTTGACCCTGTTTTTGCGGACAAGGTTCCACGAACCGTGTGTGCAAAAACAAGGTTCCACGACAAAAACCGGAATCGGGGGGTGGCGCAGGACCAAGAGTAAGCGATGAGTGAGCGATTCAGATTACATTTTCAAATTTTTTTTCTGCAAAATTTTTTACAGCGTGTATACTGCAAACATGCCCGATACCCGTACTTGTACGAAGTGTGGTATAGAAAAGCCCCTCGATGCTTTTAGAGCTACCAAAGGGAACCGCACAACACGAACATGTTTTGAATGCATGGAGCTACGGAAACGCAGGCGCCACAGTAGCTCTTCCGCTGCATATTTAGCTAATTTAATAAACCAGTCAAAATATCACCGCAGCAAACTACAAGAAATAGATTATAAACTAACCGCTGAAGACCTAGAGAATATATGGGAAGAGCAAGAAGGTAGGTGCGCCTTGTCAGGTGTCTATTTAACACACCATAAAGACGGAGATGGCGCGAAAGAGTTTAATGCATCAATAGACCGAATAGACCCTAACGGTTCTTACACAAAAAACAACGTACAATTAGTTGCATACCGTGTAAATTTCCTAAAACACACACTTTCTGAAGATATGTTGTACTGGTGGGTCAAAAATATCCACGATTACTCTTGTGACTAACACATAACTAGGCTAATATCCAATAATATTATGGAATTAAAATACGATTTAAACTACTTTATGGCTATCGAAGGTTTAGATGACGCTGTAATAGGCACGGCTTCCTTTTCTACCGACGGCGAAGAGGTATTAGCATACGATTTTGAGAAAGCTGTAGAAATATTAGCCGCTTTAGATTGGACTAAGGAAGAAGTAGAAGCGTGGTTAGACAGTTCTATGCCAGAAGAGCCAACAGCAAGGTACCCGATCTTTGTCTACAGAGACGAAAATGTTAGAGAACAGCTTAAATCCCAACGAAGTGGTGGACGAACCCTTAACTAAGGAAATGTCTCACACTGAATTCCAGTCATTTATGCCTTATATGGGTATAAACCTTAACGACTTAACTATTCAGCAAGAAAAACTAATTCAATTAATAGCTAGTGGCATGAGTGTTGCAGCTGCAGGCAGAGCAGCCGGTTACGCGTCCCCCCAGGCAGCGCGTGAGGCTGCACGGCGACCCGCTGCAGCGAAGGCTTTAGAGTTCCTACGTGAAGAAATGCGCGAAACGGTAAACTTTAAGCGAGAAAACGCCCATATGATGTATATGGAGAGTTACCAGTCCGCAGCAAATGCTACAGAAATGAAGAATACTGTCGATTCGCTAGTAAAATTGCATGGTTTAGCTACACCCGATAACTCTACTCAAGTAAATATTAATATCCAAGGCACTAAACAGCTAGAACGCATGTCTGACGCTGATTTGCTAAAATTAGCAGGCCAAGACATTAAGTACTTAGAACCGTCTTCGGAGGGTTAATGGCTAAAACAAGCTTAAGTAACCCAAAGAATCCTAAAATTGTCCATGTCGGACGTAAACGACGCAAGAAAAAAGCATGTGGCTGTAAACACAGAGGTAAAAAATGAGAAACCCCGATACTCAAAACATACAGCGTCAGCTATTAAACGAAGCTGATGCTTTAAGGCGCGGTGAAGACACTGACCCCATAGCACAACAGTATATGGACATACAAACCCCCCAAGAGGCACAACAGTTTTTTGGTAGTTACGCCGCGTACACCCCCATGTTCGATGGTGAGGCGGGGGCGCAGATGGATTTAGATGTAGGCGCAGCTCGAATGGCTACCACTTTGTTTACAGATCAAGGTCGATTCAGCGCGTCAGCTTCGGCGGCAACTGACTTGCGACGTGGCGACACCCGCGCTACTGATTTCTCAGCCAGTTTGGACATTGGCAAAGGTATAAGAGCAAGCACGTCTTATGACCCACAACGAAATAAATTTAGGGACATTCGAGTTAAGAAAGGCGATTTTGAGGCCTCGTTTGATCCATCTTCCAAGTTTGCAGAACTAAGGTTCTCTAAGAGGTTTTAAATGGCACTACCATATATCATAGTAAAAGAGGTGGCTAAACGCGGCGTCAAAAAGATGGCCGCGAAAAAGTTGAAGAAGTCGCAAAAGAAGCGCGCGACTAAAACAGCTAAAGATAATGCAAAAGCACGTCCTAAGCAGGATTATGCGAAGAAGCCAGCTAAAAAAATGTCTAGTAGAAAACAGACAGCAATAAGTGCAGGTCTTCTTGCCGGCGCTACTGGTATGGCCGCTAATGAAATACGTAAACAAAATAAAGCGTTAGATAAGAAGAGCAAGAAAAAGGGGGCTAAATAGAATGGCAGAAAAAAAGAAAGCTAAAAAACCTGGCAAAATTTTAAAGAAGGTAATGGGTAAGAAGGTATCTAGAGCGAAAGCGGGAATGTCACTTGCTCAAAGACAAAAACGCTTTGAAGCCGAGTTTAAGAAAGAAAAGTCTAAGTTAAAATATAAAGCTGGGAGAGCCGCTAATACAGCAGCCATAGTCTCGGGACGACGAGATGCAAGACGCAGTGATATATTCAAAGGAGGCACTGTAGGAGACAAACATGCCGCTTTGAAACGGCGGCTACAGAAAAAACACTCGGTAGGATCTTTTAAAAAGTAAATGGATATTAAAAAACTAGAGTGCGTAAGGTGTAAGAACCTGCACCCTGAAACTTTGTACGCCGGCCATGACCGGCTTTGTGTTTATTGTAAAGCAGATGATGCTGAATCTATACCAGGACCTAATGATGGCGTTGAATCAACAACAGAGGAACAAGCTGAAGTTTCTGTTCAGGAAAAAGCAAAGGCAGAACTTGCGAAACGCTTCCTTACAAGAAAGCGATTACTCCCGTTTGTTGAACGATTCAACCCCGACTATCAGGCTGGTTGGGTCCACAAAGACATCTGTAAAAGATTAGAAAAATTTTCAAAGGATGTGGCGGAGAAAAAGTCTCCACGGTTAATGCTCTTTATGCCGCCCCGACACGGTAAGAGTACTTTAGCTAGTGTTGCATTCCCCGCATGGCACTTAGGGAGGAACCCGGGCCACGAGTGTATTAGTTGTTCGTACTCTGGCTCGTTAGCCATGACGTTCAGCCGCAAGGTGCGGCAGATGTTACGAGAAGAATCATACAAGTCTGCGTTTGATACGCGACTTGATCCAGACAGCCAGTCTGCCGAAGCGTGGTTAACAACCATGGGCGGTGGATATGTGGCCGCTGGTGTTGGTGGTGGTATCACGGGTAAGGGTGCGCACATACTCCTTATTGATGACCCCGTAAAAAACAGGGACGACGCTGAGTCACAGAACAACCGAGAGGCTAACTGGGACTGGTATACATCGACTGCATACACACGACTCGCTCCAGGCGGAGGTGTGTTAGTAATCATGACACGATGGCATGATGACGACTTGGCAGGAAGGTTACTTAAGGCTGACGCTGAAGGAGGTGATCAGTGGGAGTTGGTCCGTTATCCGGCAATAGCGGAAGAGGACGAAGAATTTAGGTCCACGGGCCACGCTCTCCACCCAGAACGATACGATACAGATGCACTAGACAGAATACGTAAAGCGGTTGGACCCAGGGACTGGTCAGCGCTGTATCAACAGAATCCAGTAGCGGATGATGGTGATTACTTTACTAGGGACATGATTGAGTATTATGACCCTGATGATATAGACATGAACCACATGCGTTACTATTGCGCGTGGGACTTGGCAATAGGCCAAAGAGACCGTAACGACTATACAGTCGGCATGGTTGTAGGCGTAGACCAATGGGACAATTTGTTCGTGGTAGATGTCATACGCGGTAAGTTCGACGGTTTCGAGATCGTAGAAACTATTCTAGATGTGTATGAGCAATGGAAACCATCTATAATAGGGATAGAGAAGGGGCACATAGAAATGGCCCTTGGCCCGTTCCTCGAGAAAAGAGTACGGGAACGTGGACTGCACCAAGCATATTTTAAAGATTTAAAGACAGGGCGAAGAGATAAAGAAGCACGGGCGCGAGCTATACAGGGTAGGATGCAGCAAGGCATGGTTTATTTGCCAAGGGAAGAGGTGTTTACTGGGCCATTAGTAGCAGAGCTGCTACGGTTCCCCAACGGGGTACATGATGACCAAGTTGATGCTTTATCATGGATTGGTTTAATGATGGCCGAGTTTAGTACATATGTAGAGAATATTGATAAGATACCGTCTTGGCGAGATCGTTTAGATGGACTAATTAAACCGAACCGCAGCAAGTCTGCTATGAGCGCATAATATGTATACAGACAAAAAGAAGAAGAAGTTATCAGCAGGGGATGAAGAGCGTATTTCACGAACACAGTGGGATCGCTACACAAGAGCTAGAGATAACGGTCATTTAGAATTTATAGACATGGCACAGAAGTGCGACTCGTATTATCAAGGGGAACAGTGGGATTACGCAGATGTAGCCGACCTTGATGCAGAAGGCCGACCTGCCCTAACAATTAACACTATTCTACCCACAATCAACACCGTACTAGGCGAGCAGTCTACAAGACGCGCCGATATTCAATTTAAACCTCGTAAAAAATCCGACGACACAATTGCACACACCCTAACGAAACTTTACTCGCAAATCGCAGATAACAACAAACTTGACTGGATCGAACAACAAGTATTTAGCGACGGTCTTATTATGGACGGACGTGGGTATTTTGATGTACGTATAGATTTTAGCGACAGTTTGCAGGGTGAAGTGCGCGTCACATCAAAAGATCCACTTGATATACTTATTGATCCTGATGCAAAAGAATACGATCCCACAACGTGGACCGAGTTCTTTGAAACGAAGTGGATGACTTTAGAAGAGATTGAAGAGCTGTATGGCCAAAAACAAGCAGACAAACTGCGTTACAGCGCAGAAAATGGCAATACATACGGTAAAGATTCAGTCGAGTATCACGAAACAAGATACGGCGATACTGATGAGAACTTTGATTTTATTGGTACTACAGTACCTGGCGAAGAAGAACACCGCACAGTGCGCTCGTTACGTGTTATAGAACGTCAGCATCGTAAGCTAATGCGCAAAGAGTTTTACGTAGACAAGCAGTATGGTGACCAACGACCTGTTCCTGCTGGTTGGACAGACCGAAAGGTTAAAAAATTCGCTAAAGAGCATGATTTAGATATTATTAGCAAGATGATGCGTTGTATACGATGGACTGTTACATGCGACAGAGTCGTGCTGCACGACGACTGGTCACCTTATGAAGAGTTTACTATCGTACCGTACTTCGCGTACTTCCGTCGCGGCCGTCCTTTCGGCATGGTACGTAACTTATTATCACCACAAGAACAACTAAACAAAATTGCTTCGCAAGAATTACACATCGTTAACACTACCGCTAACAGTGGGTGGATGGTTGAGTCAGGATCATTAGTAGGCATGACTGCTGATGATATGGAAGAACACGGCGCAGAGACTGGATTAGTAGTCGAGTACAACCGTGGGTCTAACCCCCCTACTAAAATACAACCAAACCAAATACCCAGCGGTTTAGATCGTATATCTCTTAAAGCACAAGAGAACATAAAGACGATCAGCGGCGTTAACGATTCGATGTTAGGTACTGATGCTGCAGAAGTGTCAGGCATAGCCATTCAGGCGAAGCAGAACCGTGGCGCAGTAATGATACAAGTGCCACTTGATAACTTGCGTAAGACGCGTCAGTATCTAGCCGAAAAAATACTTAGTGTAGTACAGCGTTACTACACTGAAGAGCGCGTCATAATGATCACAGATGAAAATGATCCTATGAAGCCCAGAGAAGAGATGGTTATAAACGAGTCCACTGCATCTGGAGACATACTTAACGATATTACAGTAGGCGAGTACGACGTGGTTGTAGCCACTTCTCCGGCGCGTGATTCGTTTGATGAAATACAGTTCGCAGAAGCTCTTAACCTACGGCAAGTAGGCGTAGCAATACCAGATGATGCTATTGTAGAATATAGCCACTTAGAGCGTAAAGCAGATCTAGCAAAACGTATCCGTACATTAACTGGGCAAGAACCACCAAGCCCAGCGCAACAACAAGTTATGCAACAGCAGCAAGAGTTGCAGATGCAACAGGTACAGCTTGAACTTGCTAAGCTACAAGCAGAGGTACAAAAATTGCAAGGCGAAGCGCAACTTAGTATGGCGAAGGCAGAAGAGATGGCAAATATTGATCCACAACTTAGAATGGCTGAACTACAGGCCAAAGTACAGATGAAACAGGAAGAATTACAGCTACGACGAGACCTTTCTACGGCCACCAACGAGCTACGGTCCGTACAGTCAGAGACTCAAGCAGCTACAAACATAGCCACTACGGTTATGAAAACAGCAAAATCTAACACCAACCCCCCACCAGGAGAGTAAATATGTCTGAAGTTGAAAATCAAGAATCCCCAGAAGTAGCACTAACTACAATGCCCGGCGCTGATAACCATCCTATGGACGATGATCAGGCTGGCATAAGCTTAGATTTTGCTGAAGAACCAGCAGTAGAAGCTGAGCCCGAGCCTGAGCCTGAGCCTGAGCCTGAGCCAGTAGCTGCCGAAGCTGAACAAGAAGTAGAAGCGCAAGTTGAACCGGAGCCAGAACCTGAGAAAAAATCTCCCATGATACCGAAAGCCCGTTTAGACGAGGCTTTACAAAAACAGAAGGCTCTACAAAAACAATTAGATGATATTAGACGAGAGAAGGAAGAGGTTTCAATAGAAAGCCCTATTGAGTATGATTTTGCTGCTAAAGAACTTCAGTATCAGGAGCTCTTGTTAGATGGCGAAGCACAACAAGCAGCAGCATTAAGACAAGAGATACGTGCCGCTGAGTACACTAACCTTATATATGAAGTACAACAAAATATTTCTTCTAAAGTAGATGACACGGTTTACATGACGCAAGAGCAACAGAACCTGGCCACCGCTGCATCGGATTTAGCAAAACAATACCCTGCTCTTGATCAAGATTCAGACACTTTCAACCAAGAAGCGACTGAAGAAGTCATTGAATTAAGAGATGCATTTATAGAAAAAGGATACGATGCCGTCGCTTCTTTAAATAAAGCCGTTAATTATGTAGTCAAAACTCATGATATTGCACCTGCAGTCGATGATGTGCAAAAAGCACACAACAAACAAGTAGATGAAGTATCTAAAAAACGTGCAGAAGTACAACGTAAGTTAGAAGCTGCTGAAGCACAACCTCCAGAAATGGCAGGGGAGAGCGGAGCTGCACACGGCGAGAAGTCTATAAACATAGAGACCCTTAGCGACACAGAATTTGCCGCTTTACCAGAAGCAACCTTAGCTAGGCTTAGAGGAGATATACTATGAAAAATATGAAACCAATGAAGAAGCCTACCAAAAAACCTAAAAAGACTAAACCGCTTCCTAAGCGCGGCGGTCGAGCAGCTACTAACAAGTCTAAAAGAGGCTACTAATGAAAAAGTCCGTAGATGCACCTAAAGGGTATCATTGGATGAAAGCTGGTAAAGGGGTCAAACTTATGAAAGACCCCTCTACTGGCTACAAACCACACAGGGGAGCAAGTAAGAAAGCACCCTTTGATGTACAAATGGCACATAAAAAGTAATAAAAACTTGTGCACGTTGCAAGTTTTTGTTATAAGGTCTATTATATGTAACACCTCGCTTGCCGTAGCGATATACGGTAGTGCCGTACACTTAAAAATCGAACCTCGTCTGCTAGAGACGTTAACTTCGCCGAGGCCGCACCTCGTAAATCAGCGAACCTCGTTTGCCTCCACGATAGTAGGTATGGATTCGACCGCTCCTAAACGTCGGTCATACTTTTATTAACTTTATTTTTGGAGGCCTAAAATGGCTAATACTAACTTCGCTGCGTTGACATCCAACCAGCTACAGGCGTGGTCACGAGACTTTTGGAAAGTCGCTCGTAACATGTCTTTCATCAATCAGTTCGCTGGCACCGGCAATAACGCCATGGTCCAACGTATTACTGAACTTACTAAGTCTGAAAAAGGTACCAAAGCTACATTGACGCTCTTAGCTGATATGCAAGAAGATGGTACTGTAGGTGACTTCACGTTAGAAGGCGCTGAAGAAGCACTTCGTTCATTCGAAATTAATGTCGAAATGGATCAATTGCGATTCGCTAACCGCCTTTCTGGTCGTCTTGCAGATCAAAAATCAGTCGTTAACTTCCGCGAGCAGTCTCGTGACGCACTAGCTTATGCTATGGCTGATCGTATTGACCAACTTGCGTTCTTAACTCTTGCTGGCATGCCATACACGTTGAAAAATGGTGGTGGTTTACGAGCTGTAAACTCTTCTGGTCAGAACCTTGGTGATCTTGAGTTTGCTAGCGCTGTTTCCTCACCTACTAACAAACGTTATGTCCGTGCCGATAAAGATACTGGTATTCATGAAGTTAGCGACACAGGTTTAAGTAACGGTTTTGAGGAATCTGACAGCGGATCTGCTATTGTAGAAGCCGATGACACTATGGCCTACAGAACTATTGTTGAGCTTAAAGCGTTCGCTAAAGAAAACTACATCCGTGGTATTCGTGGCGCAGGTAACGAAGAAGTTTATCATATGTTCGTTCACCCACGTCAAATGGCTGACTTGAAGTTAGATACTGACTTCTTGACTGCTGTTCGTAACGCTGGTACTCGAGGACCTTCTAACCCATTCTTCACTGGCCACAACGGCTTGATGGTAGACGGCGTTATGGTTCATGAGTTCCGTCATGTACCAACTTCGCTAGGCTTAGCTGATCAAAACATGCACGGCCTTGCTACTGGTACACCTAACATCGGCGCAGCTTTATTCTGCGGCGCACAAGCACTTGCTATGGCTGACATTGGCCTACCTGAAGTTGTTGAAGAAACTTTCGACTACGGTAACCAACATGGTATCTCCATCGGTAAGATTTTCGGCTTTAAAAAGCCTGTTTATCAAAGTGATCATCACGGTAGCGTCCAAGATTTTGGTGTTATTCGTTGTGACTCTATTATTTAATTGGAGGTAGACAAATAATGGCTACTTATACTTTAGATGCAGTAAATAATTTACGTTCTAATACCGGCCCAGTAGCATCTGGCGCTACGTTTATACGTGAAGTGTCATACGACACCGGCGCAATTTCAGCTGGCGACGTTTATAAAATGCTGCCTATTTTTAAAAATGAGCGCGTAGTTGACGTAATGTTGATCGCATCAGATTGTGATGACAACACAGATTTAACTTTGTCTGTAGGCATTTCTGGTGAAAATATTACTGACGACCCCAACTGCTATATTGATGCTTCTACAATAGGTCAGACGGGCGGTATAGCTCGATTAGGTGTTGCTAATATGGGAGACGCTGTAGAGGATATTTTAATTAAAACCTTTACTGAAGCTGCTGATAGCACTCGCGATAACCAAGCAGTTGCCACCGTTGATGTAACGGGCGCTAATGCTGGTGACGGCGGTACTCTTACATTACGCGTAACTTACGCTGTACGTTAATATTGTTCCAGTGATTTACCCCCCTCTTCGGAGGGGGTTCTTTTTAAGGAGTAGAAATGAAACAAGTGGATAATGCGGGGGAAGAATTTACTGCACTTAAAGACTTTGTATTTACTAAATACGGACTTGAGTTATTAATGGAGAAGGCTTCCACTAGAAAAATACCGAAAGGTGACTTCTTAAAAGAATTGTTAGAACGTGGCCTAGTAACCTATACCAACGAAGCACCACCCCCACCACCGGAACCAGAACCTGAACCGGAGGTAGAGGAAGAAGACCCGCTAGTCGTGGCTCTCGAGGGTTTAATCGAGGAAGGCGATCCAGAGAATTTTAAAAAGGACGGCACTCCTAAGTCCGCCGTCGTAAACAAACTGGCTGGTAGAGCAGTTACAACTGAAGAACGCGATGCCGCATGGCAGACCGCCCTAAATAGGTGATTTATGAGACGTAAGAACGAAAGTATCCAAGCTTATAGAAAACGCATTGCTAAACGTCGGGCTGAAACTAAAGGCAAATCTGTTAAAACACAACTAAAAGAAACAGGTTCCGCTTTAAAAGGCTTGTTTAAAAAGAAATCTAAATCTAAACCTGGCGCCAAACCTAGAACTAATACTACTACTACAAAAAAAGCGCCAGCTAAACCACCTTTAAAAGCCGCTAAAAGAAGCGGCCCTAAAGTTACTGGTAAAGACACCAAACTCGGACCATTAAAAGGGCAAAGTTTGTTAAAGCAAACTGTAGGCGCCGGTAAAAACAAAAAGCTAAACGTCACTAAAGAACAGCTAAAAGCTTCGGGCATGACCCTTAACGGATATGCTAACTACATGAAAAAACACGGCAAACGACCACCTAGAATGAGCATGTTGAGGAAAAAATAATGGGCAATATTACTAAAGTCCTTGCAGAGAAGATGAGGAAGGATGAGCTAGCTAAAAAAATGGCAGAAGAAGCCGCACGTGCGGCGGAGAGAAAGGACGATGAGGCAAAAGAAAAAGCCTCCACTGAGTTCAACCGTGAGTTTGGCGGGGCATCCGGCATAGGTAAAGACGCCGGCGAAAAGTTAGTTACCACTCCCGTGTATAAGATGGTTAGCGGCGGTAAAAAGAAAAAGTGGAAGGGTAAGAAAAGTAAAAAAGCTGACGTAAAAACTCGAGACGGGCAAATATACAGATACGATTTTGAAAGGCAAGGCGGCGCGATGGGCCGAAGAAAAAGTGATTATATGTCTGATTTTCAACCAAACCGTAAGTTTCAACCTGGTGAAACGCAACGCGGCTTAACAGGCAATTCTTCGGATACACCAATAAACAGCATGTCGGGCGATGTTAATGCTAGAGCAAACTTATCAGACCAAGTGTCTGTTGGCATGACTGGACCTTCTTCAGAAACGTCTGTAAATCAAAACTTAACTAGCGCTGCAAAATCAACCGATATGGGGTCTTCTGAATCTTTAGATAAAGAAAAAGACAAAATGCGCAAAGCAGCAATGGCAGCATCATCATCAATCGCTAGAGGATATTAATTAAAGGGGTAAACCAATGGCTATCACAGCAGCAAATATAATCACCAGAGTACAAGCTTTATTGCAAGATGACACCGGCATCCGCTGGCCATCAACTGAACTTTTATTGTGGATCTCCGATGCCCAACGAGAGATCTGTTTACTTAAGCCGGATGCTTCAGCTATTAATGACATAGTTAAGTTACGTGCTAATACCACAAAACAGACTATGTCTGGAGTACAAACGAGTGGCAGTTCCGTACCAACTGGCAACAGATTTTTAAGGGTCATTAGAAATATACACACTACTGACTACGCTGACAACACAGGTAATGGCGCTGGTCGATCAATTCGTTTAGTAAGTCGCAGAGTTTTAGATAGTCAGTTCCCTGATTGGCATGACCCCAGCGTAGTACAAGGCACTGATGCACAATTCGTCGATACCGGAGAAAATATTAAACACTACGTATTCGATGAGATTGACCCTACTACTTTTTACGTGTTTCCAGGAGTTAAAGCGTCCGCAAACGTTTTCATAGAGATTGTCTACAGCGGCGTACCTGCAGATGTTGCAGCTACTACCGATGCTATTGATATTCCTGATGTGTATGCAAACTGTATAACTGACTATGTATGCTATAGAGCATTCAGTAAAGAAGCCGATTACGCAGCTAACGCTCAACGTGCGCAGTCTCACTACCAACAGTTTGCTTCTGCTTTAGGTGTTAAAAACACAGGAGACGTAGGCACTTCGCCAAATGTAACTGTAAACTTTGAACGCGGTGAAACCGGTAATCCAACAATAACTGGCGCGGGCGCTGTTGAAACGGGGTAATATAAATGGCCACAATAGCCTATGATTCTTTATTACCCGATATAATACCAATGGCCCCAGAAGCCCCCGATATGTTAATTACAAAACATATCAGGGCATCTGTTGTAGAATTGTGCGAAAAAACAAGCGTCTATCAAATTGAACTCGACCCAATTAGTTCAGTCAGCGGTCAGTACGAGTATGAGTTTGATGTGCCTGCAGGCACCAGCGTTCAAAAAGTACTATGGGTTACTCATGATGGCAGAGACCTAGAGCCTATATCTTCGGCTTTACTTGAGCAACGTAAACCTAAGTGGCGAACCTCTGAAGCCGCAACTACAGGCGTACCTGAGTTTTATGTTAAACAAAGTTCATCCGCTTTTTGGGTTGTACCACCCCCATCTGCAACTGTAGCAGACGCCATTCGCGTACGTGCTATACTTAGACCAACTCATACTTCTAACTCTTGTAAAGCAGAAATAATGGATGATTATAGAGACACCATAATCAACGGAGCTTTGTTTAGAGTGTTGCGCACGCCTGGGTATGGGTTTACTGATTATGCGGGCGGCCAGGTATATGCATCATTGTATAATTCACAGTTAGAAGATGCGGAACGACGCGCTAGGTTTGGAGATACACCAATAGTTAGAAAAGTAGGCTACGGAGGATTAACCAGTGTCAGAGGAACTAGAAAGTACTCAGGAAGAAAACTTTACCGGTCTAACAATACGTAACATAAAGGATGAGTGGGGCTGGGTTAGGCCAGGACTTCAAGAAATATACGATGCAGACCCTGACCCAAAGCAGGTCCCAGAAGACGTTTACGCAGATTGTAGGTATGGACTAGCTAAACTATTCTGTATGGCCAACAAAGAATTATTTGTTGTTTTATCAGAACATAGAGAGTCCGATGATCTTCTGCATTTAGTAGTATGGATGTGTTGGGCGGCTGACAAAGGGAGTCGCAAAATGTCGGTCTGGCTACCAGACGTAGAAAAATATGCAAAGGATAATGGATATGCTTCGGTTATGTGCGAAACGGTTCATCTTGGTATTGCTGAATACGCCGTAAAAGATTATGGCTACTTTATAGACACTATAGTACTAAAGAAATTTGTTCGAGGTAAAGATGGGAAAGAAGAAGAGCAAAGTAAAAGTAACTGAGCAAGAAAAATTACTTGCTGCGACTGGCTATGCTGAATACAAAATATTTAAAAACTTGTATTTGGGGACAGATAAAAAACCTGGCCCGCTATTAACAATGCGTGACCAAGCCGCAAAAGAAGATTTTTCTAAACTTTTTCAAGGTCGAGCAGTAGCTGATGTACAACAAAAGCTTGCTGGGCCAAACTATGCGCAGACTTTTTCTCTTGGAACAGACGTTGATATGGGCTCAGCTTTAGCTTCAGGCACAGCACAATCTAAAGAAAGCGCAATAAAAGCTAGGGCAGGACAACAAACTCAAGTACTTGCAGCTGCTCGCAAACAGGCCGCAAGCAACCAACAAAGCTTAGGTAGATCTGCATCTATAGATAGTAACCTAGCTTTAGCTAAATACAACGCCAAACAGTCAAGACGCGCCGAACAATTAAATATAGCTATGGATACTGCGAAATTTGCAATAAGAACCAAGATGGACGCCTCAGCTACGGACGACATTAAAAATCAAGATAGCTCAACTAATAACAATGCGTACTCATAGCGGAGGGTAGATTATGTTTCCAGGTTACGGATCGTCTAATTTCCTCAACCGCGCAGTGCAAAAAGCAAAAGAACGCGACGACGCGTTTAACACCTCTGGCGGGTATATGTTGACAGGCGAAGATCGCCTGGAACAAGTAAAGGACCCTCAAAAAACTCTTGCTAAAGTAACTAAAGGCGAATATGTAGACTTTAGAAAGAACTTTGGACAGTTTGAAAGAGACATAGTTAATGAGGCAATGACTGATACAAGCCTCATAGAAGATGCTGCGCAAATGACCCCACGTCAGTTCGGTTTAGCAGCTGATGTGCAAAGACGCAACATGGACAGATACGGCGGCGACGTTACTGCAGCTCAACAAGCACAAGGCAATAGAAACTTAATAACTGGTGGCGTACTAGGCACTAGTAACGCACTTAACCAGTCCGCAATTAAACAACGCGATGTTAACACTGACCGGTTCTACAATTTAATAGACATAGGTCAAGGCGTATTTAACTCAGCTTCCGGCTCTATGGGGCAAGCAGCGAAGATGGCAGCCGACCGCAAAGCAGCAGAAAACGCGGCTTCGGAGCAACGAAAAGCTCAACGTACTTCTGTAGCAGCGACCGCAGCAATGGCGTTTATCGCGTTTAGTGACGTTAGGTTAAAAGAAAACATAAAACAAATAGACTTTAACCCAGAAGGGTTTGGGTATTACACTTGGGATTGGAGTGAAGAAGCTGTAGAACTAGGGTGCGATAGTCATCCTACTACCGGAGTACTGGCTCAAGAGGTACAGAAAATACGCCCAGAAGCAGTATTCCCTAATAAAGATACAGGATACTTAATGGTTAACTATTCATTATTAAGTTAAGGCATAAATTATGGCAGGTCCAAATTATTACAAATACGGTACAGGCACTGCCCTTTTACAAGGCGGTCTTGGAATTATTGAGGCTATTGACGAGGGTAAGAGTAAAGCTATAAAACGTGAAGCTGACCGGCTAGCTTTAAAGGGGTTGCAACGACAAGATGCTCAATCTGAACTCGAAGCAAGAACCGCCATGCAAGATCGAGCGCAAAACTCTTACTACACGGCAGGTTTTACTGATGATAGTGACTTAAGCAAGATTGATAGAGAATCATTTGCCACAGTGTTGACGCAAGGTGATCCTACTCGCGCTCACAACACTCTAATACAGGGTTTTAATCTCAACCCTGAGATGATTAACAGCCCTAACGGCACTAAGATTACTAGTATGGAAATGCGCGGTGCAGTTTCGAAGGACGGCGAAATAATATTTAGTGGCAATCTAGATGATCCAGAGACTAAAAAAAGAATGCAACTCGCGCAGGAGCGTGGGGAAACTGCCCATACGGCTTTTGCGCTTATAGGCAAAAATGCAGATGGAAGCGACGCCGTTATAACTGAAGATGCCGGCGGCGACAGCGGTTCAGTAGTGCAACTAATGGGCATGGACGAGCTGTACAAAAACGTTAATAAAAATTATCAAACAAATATATGGACTGGCTCTACTGCCGAACAAGCGACTTACAGCTTTTATCAAAAACGCGCTGCTGATACTTCTAATGAAGCAGTTGCAGCTGTATCACGAGCTAAACTTCAGGCTATACAGGCAGATAGAACTAACGCCGGGAAAGTCAACGAAGTAATTAATCATTTTTTAGATAAAGGCCAGCCCGATGCAGCAAGAGCAGTAAGTTCCGCAGCTGTTAAGTATCATGACGAACCCGAAAAGTTTAATGAGCTTCTTAACCAAGTCTATACTGACGTAATGGGCGATATTGAAGTCGAGGACGGTATAAAAGTTGACGCAGCGTCAGAAGTTGCAGGCTTGGTAGATAGATATACGCAAGCTAAAAGCCAAAGCAAAGAAAAAGACGCAACTCTTGGTTTGTTGCCTTCAGCAGAATCCGATTTAGCCGAAGCTTTAGCTACAGCATACCCTGATGAAGATGAGTCTATAGGCTATATAGGGTCTTTAGACGCTGTGAATCAACGAGCATCTTCTTTAGTGGAGGCTGCTATAGAAGGCGTCGGCCGTTTGTCTACACTAGAAAGAGCTCCAGGCGGAGAACTTACATCTAAAGGTATGACTACGGCAGCTGCGAAAAAATATAATTCGTTAATAAAACGAAAAGCAAGATTAGAGGCCCGTATAGCCGATACAAAAACCGCAGATGACTCACCAGTAGCCGCAATTAGAATAGCTAAAACTAAAAATGCTGCATCGGCGCAAAAGGGATTGGCCAAAATAGATAAACAATTAGAAGACTTAAAAATAGAGATAGTTGATAACTATGCTAAAGATAATCCAGACGCACCTGGCGTTGAAGAATATATCACTGCAAAAGTAGCCTCCGATAATGCACGGACAATACTAACAATGTCAGCATCTGTACAAGAAGATTCTTCCGCAACTGATACATTACAAAAAATACAAAGCGGCGAGATTGTTTTTACCGACAAAGAGATGGGGGCCCATAGGCAATTTTTAGAAGCTGCAGGCGTGTCCTCGCTTGAGGATGTAGCAGCGTTATCTCCAAGACAGCGTATATTAACTTCTGCTACTTTAATGTATTTAAACAGAGATAATTCTACTCGAGCCAACGAAATTGCCCGTGAGTTAGACGAACTAGCATTATATGGTTCTACTACGGGAGACTTTGCCAGAGCAAAAGCTGTAGCAGAAGCAGATACAGCGCGTATTTCGGCGACTTCAAAAGCATCTGAATCTGCTGAAAGCGATAGAAACCAAGCCGATACCAACGTATTTGGAGGCAACATGCCTTCATTAATCGCCAAAGCTCAATCGGCGTTAGATGCAGTAGCATTAAGAGTAGCTGATAAAGGCGATGAAGGGTTTGACGATGGCGAGTTAAGAGGCTCTGTCGGACCTGCGTTAAAACGATTAGCACGGAAGATAGAGACTACTCGCTCAGGCGAGCAGTCTGATGCTGCTAAAAGAGCGGAGGTGCAATTGTTTTCTCAATCTATTAGGATGTTATCACTGGGTGATGTAGAAGGCACCCCAGTTAAGTTATTTAGCGCTGAACGTCTTGATCTAGGAACAGACGAAGAGCAAGAAGCAGCCGTCGTAGATCCATTGGGTCAGTTTATTCAAGTCTCTAGAAGTCCAAACGGCAGCGTTAAAGAATTTGTTGTGATGAGTGGTTCAGATTCTAGCGAGCCAATAAGTCGTAGAGTTCCTATTGATGTAGTGGCGCGCGAGTTAGGCGTATCTAGGAATCAAATAAATAGAGTAGCTGATAATTTTGAGGTTGCTAAATCACAATTGTAAAGGTATAAAATGTCTGAAGCCCAAAATGCATTAGTTGGTTTATTATCTAGGGCTCCCGACAGTCAAGCGGGCCCTGTCCCCATAACGCCTATAGATAACAGCGTTGCTATAGATCCAATAACGGATCGAATTGACCCTAGAGATGCGCCTGATCCAGAGCCAAGTCTTACTAGAACTTTTCGTAAATCTGCAAAGTCTGCAGATTTAGGACTATCTGCCGACCGCGAATTGTTTAAAGCAGCCGTAGGGAATTTAATAGGTAACGATGACTACGCACAAGCTAAAATAGACGAATCAGAACGCCTTAGCGCCTTATCTTCTTTTGTGTCCAAAGACTTTACTCCGTTTGAAGACTTTTTAGAAGAACCTACTTTTGATGGTTTTATGATGCAAGCTGCTAAAGCAGGCGGCATGGTATTACCCTCCGCCATCAACACGATTGCAGAAGCTGGCGCAGTAGCTACACTCGCCGCCTTAGCACCCGTTTCCGGTGGCGCATCTTTAGTGGCTGCTGCCCCTATACTAATGCAAGGCTCAACAAAAGCAGTAGCTAAAAAATTCGCTAAAGATACGCTAAAGAAAAAAGCAAAGGGTTTAAAACTAACCCCCGAAGAAGAAGATTTAGTCGCGTCTTTGTACGGGACCGCAAAAGCCTTTAAAACTTCTTCAATAGTACGCAGCGAAAGAGCCAAAAAAGGCGCCCTTGTAGGTGCTTTTGGTTCTGAGTTCCGCCCCCTAACAGGTAGTAATATAGGCGAGGCATTAGAATCTGGCGAAGAGTTTAACACAGGTACAATAGCTAGGGCAGCTGCGCTTGGCACAGTGCAAGCTGGCATAGGGGTCGGCAGTGAAGCTTTAATAGCAGGCCGTATACTCAATGTCGCAAAGCAGAAACTAAGTAAATCAGCAGTAAAAGATGGCGAGCTAGGTAGGTTTGTTAAAACATTAGATGCAGTAAAAGGGATTGGTAAACAAGCGGGCATAGGCGCAGTTACAGAAGGTTTGGCAGAAACAGCTCAAGAAGGCTTAGCTACCCTTAACCGTTTAGATTTAGATGATACTTATACTGCTGAACAAGCAAAAATGCGTTTAGCAGAATCTGCGTTTGCTGGGTTTATAGGTGGCGGATTAGCTACTGGCGTACCCACAGCTGGAGCTGAAGCAGCCGTAGGAATACGAGACTCTCGTGTCGGAGAGGTAGTTGGCAACAAAATAAAAAGTGGCGCAAATACTTTACAAGAGACAGATACTTTTCAGTCCGGTAAAGAAAAACTATCTCGCACGATGGCTAACATACAAGTTAGAACTAGAGACTTATTAGGTAAAGCTCAGGATCAAAGAGTAGAAGAAGCAGTTACAAAAGAACGCACGGGGCAGGACGGGCTAGATTTTAGTGTGGCCGAGTCAGAAGCTACTTTAACTGCCCAGTTTAATGCTTTAGCAGACCCTAATAGCACAAAAGATTCTGTGTGGGTAGAACAAGAAAACCGAATGAATGCCCCTGCTTTTGCAATACTAGAAGCAACAGGGGCAAAAGGTGAGACACTGTTTGGCGCATTTATACCAGGCCGTGGAACTATTTATTCATCTGACATAAACAAAGTTAGAAAGGTAGTCAGTGAAAACGCTAGTGAGTCCTCTATAGCAGATGCTCTTGGTTTCACCACTTCTACACCCGTGGACGCAAACAAGGTTGTCCAAGCCATAGACAAAGACGGCAATGTTATAAGCGAGCAGCTAGTTAATGCTGCTACAGAACAAGAGGCTATAGCTAGAGCCGTAGAGCTGTCACCAATAAATGACTACCGTGTAAAAGATCCAGAAGACGCTTTAGCAGATAGGGCGGATCTCTTAGTTAAAGAAGAAGCACCAGCAGCTACTGTAAGAAACGTAGATGATGATTATGACGTAAACGTAGATGACCAACCTTTTGCAGATGACGCTGCTATAGATAGGCAGACCAGTGCTAGAGAGGACGATTTAGACGAAGGCCGTTCAGACGCAGAATTAGAAGCTGATCGAACTATAGAGCCAGAAACGTTTGTATACAATGATAAGTCATATGCCCCATTAAAAACCCAGGGAGTAAACTTAAAAACAGGCAAAGTTTTTGATGACCTTCAGCAAGATCGTGATGCGTTTGATCAAAAGTTCCCTGGCGTTGGGAGGTGGGACGACCCACGTAGCGAATGGTCTTTAGCTAGTAGAGCTGTTATAAATAACTATATAGCTGCAAAAGAGTTGTACGGCAATGAAGCAAGCGTAGATCTAACTCGTGACGGCGATAAATTATCCATTGTAGTAACTCCAGAGTCAGATGTAGAGCTTATACAACTTTACGATCCAAACGGCCGGTTAACAAGAGTCACTCCAAAACAATTTTTAGGTCAGGCTATAACGCAAGCTCGTAAACCATCGAAAGATGCTAGGAACGTATTAGTAATAGACAAGAATGGTAGGGAATCAATAGTAAGTTTGAACTCACTTGTAAGGTCAGGTGAGGCGCTCATGAAATCTAGAGCCCAATCCCAAGAAGATTTGTTTACGGGCGATAACATGGCCGTAAACGCACGCCGTGCTTTAGCCAGTATTTTAGCGGAACTGCAGATAGCTGAGTATGATATTAGAGTTGGCGAACAAATACCCAGTAAAACTAAAGATGGTACAGATACGTTTAGACCAGCACAGGGGCTAACTGTTGCAAACACTACCTCTCTTTTTCAAGCTGAAGAAGGGTACGTAGCAGACCCAAATACACCTAGAAACCTAAGTGAAATTATAAATGTTAATTTAGGTATACCGAATCAACGCACAGCCCCAGCAGCGCAGACCGCGTTAGATCGATTAATGCAACGGGCTAAAGGAGCTCAGACTGCAAGAGAAGCCGCAGCTCAACAACCTGGGGCAGCGGTTGACGCAGCTACAGGCGATGTTAGAACTGGCACCTTAGACGGTAGGTTTACTTTTGGCGGCGGTTTAGACACGGTAGCGCTATCTATGGGGGATAGACAATTCACAATCGGTGAGTTATTAGCCCAAGGTGACGAAGTAACTTTATCAAAAGAGGCTCAAGCTAAGGTAGCTCAATTAAACCGAGTTTTGTCTGCTTTTCAAAACCGAATTAATAATATATTTCGAGATACTGAGGCCCCCACTCCAGAACTAAGACAACAAGAAATTACAGATAATCTAATAGACATAGCTGCTAATTCTCTTGACTACACAGGACCGCAGTTAAACAGATTAATTGGCATGACGCCACAAGAAATAGCTCAAGATATTATTCAAGAGCATGAGGCCAGAGAAGCACAACGTATTTTAGATGACTATACAGACCCTGACACGTTTAAAGACTTAAGAAAAGCAGCAGAGCCCGCTAATATAGTTTTAGGCGACGATCAAACCACAGGCTATATGTCAGTAGCAGAACGCCAGCTGGCACAAGGACTCATAACACAAAAAGAATATGATCGAATATTATTTAACGACGCTGTAGTAAGGACTGGCGCCACTGACACAAGACCTGCAACAACGGAAGGTACTGGCGAAGTAGAAGGCTCCCAAGCAGGCGTTTTAGAAAGAGAAGCTACATCTGCGCCTGGAGAGCCTGTAGAAAAACTAGGCAGTCAAGTTAGCGCTTACGGAACGATTTATAAATATGTAGGTTCGACGCCTGAGACTAAAACTGGTAGCCCAGCGTTCTTCTCTTCTAGCACTAACCCTATAGTAAAAGCTGTAGTAAACAAAGCTATAAAAACGCTAGGGCTAAAAGGCAAAGTACATGTGCTTACCGCTCAAGATGTATTGAGAGGCGAAGTACCAAACGCGTTTAATGGTCTTACTAAAGAAGCTCAAGACATAGTGATAGAGCAGGCTAGGCTCGTTAATGACCCTAACGCAACTCAACAAGGCGCGTTTGTAAATACAATACCTGACGAAAAAGGTAACTCTGCAAACATAATTATTTTTAACGGTAAACCAGCGGCTGATCCGCAATATAACCCAGTACAAGAAATGCTAGTCGTGGGCCATGAACTAGGGCACATGTTGTTTGAGCAAGAAAAGGACACCATGTTAGGTACTAAAATGTGGCCTAGACTGCAAGCAGCTTGGGCTAAAGAGCGAGATGCAGAGGGCTCTCCTGCTGCGTATCAAAGCGAGTACGGGTTTGAAGAATGGTATTCCGATCAAATAGCTAAGTGGTCTAAGTCTGAGTTTATAAAAGACCAAAGAGCTAGAGGTAAAAAGATAGACGAATCTACTTTATACGAAAGCGGCAGAAAGAAAGATAAACCTCGAGTTCTTAGACCTAAAAACGCTGTAGATACTTACTTTAAAAAAGTAGCTATGCGGCTTAAAAAATTCTTTGATCAAATGTCTGCTTCGTTCCGCCGTAGGTTCGGTGGCAAAGTAAACGAAACATTTGCACAATATGTTGACGCAGTGGTAGAGACAAATGTTAATAATCGTAATGAGCTAGCTAACCCTGGTTTAGAGTTTGTTGCTACTAATCCAGATGGCAGCACCGCATTTAACGGACCGCGTAAACCTCCGTTTGCACAAAAAATACTAGTGCGTTACCTAGAAGAGCAAACTGCTACTACAAAAGATGGTAATACAGATCCACTAAAAGAATTTGTAGCGCAACGTGCTCAAGAGCTTAATGACTTCTTTTTTGGTCCTAAACCATTTAATAAACTTGGTAGGGCTATAAAAGAAATTATTGTCGATGCAGATGGTGTTATGCGTGGGTTAGATGACGAACTTGGCCCAGAAATAGCCGAAATGTTTTATGTCCAAGCTCAAATGTCTGGTAAAGGCGGACGTATGGGTTTTCTCGGCACTTCTTCTCAGATGCGGGCTAAATATCAAACCCAGCTTGAAAACAAGTTAGGTAAAAAATGGGATTCTCCAGAGATTAAATTAGCTTTTGATTTAGCAGCTTCTAGCACTCCTACAGCTAACTTACAAAACGAAAATGCTATATACATACGCAAGTTTTTAGAAGACTTACATAGTAATTATATAGCTAAAGCTGGGCACGGCATAAATATCGGCAGATTACCTAACTACTTCCCTATTGCATTAGAGTTAAATATTATACAAGCTGACCCTGTTGGGTTCGTTAACAGAATTATGGCAGAAAAAGAAGCGGCAGGCGTAAAAGCGTACCGCCCCGCCATAGAAATGGCAGTGCAAAAAATACTAGCTAGACCAGGCGAAGGTACTTTAAACGACCCAGAAATATTACAAGCAACAGCTTTAGAAGGCGAAGCATACGTTGATATGGAAGAGCGTATAAAAGCTAACGAAGCATTCGTTGAATCTGCACAAGCCAAAGCCGCCGAAGCCCGTGTAGAAGAAGAAAATAAACGCATACAAGCCGCCGATAACTTAAACCCTAACGCATCTGTTGAAGCAATCCGACAGCTTACTTCTGGCATAGAGAACCCACAAGTAGCGTTAAAAGGTTTCTTAAAAGAACCAGAAGTGGCGTTTATATCTTATGTACATCGTGTAATAAAACGCGTTGAGTGGAACAAAGCTACCCGCGCACCAAACGGTAGTAACACGCTTGTTGATTTGTTAGATGCTCTAGATGCGAAAGACCCGACATCTACTACGAACGAAACTACTGGCGCTGTAACTAAAGGAGAAAAACGTCGTAAAGCAGAGCAGGTTATAAACACCTATTTAGGTTATTTAGAGAACCCTTTAAACCCCGTATTGCGTTTTGCTAATAGTTACCTACAGTTGTTTAACTTTGTTACGCTTTTACCATTTGCAGCGGTATCATCTATACCAGATTTAGCTGGACCCTTTATAAACAACAAAGGGTTTGAAGGCGTAACTTCTGAGCTTAAAAATATTATAAGCAGCATAATGACCGGAGACATAGCAGGCGATCAAAGACGTGCAAGGCAGTTGGCAGAAGATTTAGGCATCGTAACAAATGAAGCCATATCTACTACGTTAATATCTGAAGCTGAACAAGACTTTATGGACACTAAAGCTCGTCAGTTGTCTAACGCATTTTTTACCGCTACTGGATTGAACACGTTTACTAGATTCTCCCGTATTTTTGCAACCGGCATGGGCGTTAGGTTTATTATCAGGCAAGCTAATAATCTAGAAGCGGGCGATTTAAATGACATTGATGCCGCTAATGCACAACGTTATTTAGAAGACCTAGGTCTTACAGCCGCAGAAGTAAAAGCCTGGGAGAAGAGTGGCCGTAAGATGGACACTCCAGAAGGTGAGAAAGTAGGTCGAGCAGTACAAAGGTTTGTAGAGAGCTCTATACTAAAACCAAACGCAGCAGAACGACCTATTTGGGCATCAGACCCTCGATGGGCATTAGTGTGGCAGCTTAAATCATTCTTCTATGCCTACGGTAAAACGATTCTTGGCGGTATATATAATGAGTCAATAGCCCGCCAAGAGACCGCTAAAAAAGTAAAAGGCGAAGACGCAACGTTTGCCGACAAAACTAGCGGCTTGTTTACTATGGCGGCTATCTTAGCCCTCACTACTATGCCGTTAGCAATGATGGGGCTTGAACTTAGGGAGTACTTAAAAACTGGGCTATCATATGTAATCCCAGGTGAGTCGCCTAAATACAAGAACGGTAACTGGAAGTATTTCCGTAGTGATAACATGGATTGGCTTGAGTACCTAGGCGAGATTATAGATAGGTCAGGTATGCTTGGAGTCGCTGCCCTGTTCTTAAGTATTAACGACGCCAGTAAATTTGGTGACAGTAGGTTAATATCAGCGTTTGGCCCAACCGCCCAAGTAGGTGAAGAGGCAGTAAAAGCTGTATTTAGCGGAAACTATGGGCAACTAGGAAGCCGACTAAACCCATTTGATTTTACATTGTAGGTGTAGCATGGCAGAGAAGAAGAAACCAAAACGTAAAGGCACTATGAAAGGCCACAGTATAAGTGGTGGACAGAAACGCCCTACCAAATCTGGCGCTGGCATGACCAAAGCAGGCGTAGCTAAGTACCGTAGGGATAACCCTGGATCTAAACTTAAGACTGCTGTAACCGCAAAGAAGGTAAAACCTGGCAGTAAAGCTGCTAAAAGACGTAAGTCATACTGCGCTAGATCAGCAGGGCAGATGAAGAAGTTTCCTAAAGCAGCTGCAAATCCAAATTCAAGGTTGCGCCAAGCTAGAAAACGGTGGAGGTGCTAATGTCTACAGCGACTAAGAGAGATCCAAAGAAATGGGCGGCGGCTAAAGCAAGGGCTAAAGCAAAGATGGGTGGTAAACACTCGGCTAGAGCAATGCAACTTGCTGTAAAGTACTACAAAGACGCCGGTGGCACTTACTCAGGTAAAAAGAAATCTACAAATAAGTTATCTAAGTGGTCTAAAGAAGATTGGGGGTATACAGGTAAGAAGAAAAAATCTCGTTACTTACCTAAAAAAGCTCGTGATTCTTTAACACCAGCTGAGAAACGAGCTACAAACCGTAAGAAAGTAAAAGATACAAAAGCAGGGAAACAGTTTAGTAAACAACCTAAAAAAGTA